>Ga0207000_1073_pt1 | contig 36863 bp, 28 predicted proteins | sample Alteio_BWMinCont_90_FD_153498 | JGI IMG/M metagenome (GOLD analysis project Ga0207000, IMG submission 153498) | Enriched cells from forest soil in Barre Woods Harvard Forest LTER site, Petersham, Massachusetts, United States -... | ecosystem: Environmental > Terrestrial > Soil > Temperate forest >...
CTGCTCAAGTCCTACATGATGCGCAGATATCAGCTCAGGAATTCAAAGCTGCTTTAGAAGATGATAGAAAGGCGGCAAAGGATCCTGCAGTTGCTAAAAAAGGCGATGCTTTTAATAGTAAACTTACTGGTAAGGCGCTCACAAAGGAAGAATTCGGTTATACTATTGCATGGATGGAAAGAGTGTTACCTATCATAGAACAACGTGAAAAGTGGAAACTCGAAAAGGCTCAAAATAGAACAAAACCTGACATAACGCCTCCATCTTCTTCCTCAACAGAACGACTTTGTGCAATACCCATGCCGGTATTGGTCGGTGGCGGTCTGCTTTTGTTTGCGCTGACTCTTTATGCTGTCAAAAGAGCCTATGAATGTGTATATGCTAAAAAATTACCAGAACAAACAGAGAACGTATTTGAAAAGAATCAACCTGACATTGTAGAGGAGGAGTTGTAATGTTTTATAGTTTTTACAAATGGCAACTACTATATTGCATGCCACTCAGTATTATTGGCTTTGCGGTGGTATCAACGCAGCCAATGTTGGCAGCGCAACAAGAGACGCCGAGCCTTGCAACCGCTTACTCTCAGATGCCCGAAGAGATACGCGAAAATCCAACTAGAGCCGCCCAATACCTCCATGCAAACGGGATACATGCAAACCTTTTTGAAAGAGTTCTAAATAAGGATACAGTGAGTGCCAAATCTGATTTAATTGCTAACAGACATTATATGGCCCTTAGCGAACTCAAGAATGCCGATTTATCTAAAAATGAATTTGCTAAGACCATTCCATGGATGGAAAAGGTATTACCTGAGTTGCAAGCAGTTGAAGCGGCTAAAACACAAAGACCAGTTCCTGCATCCCCACATCAACAATTTATTTCTGGTTTAAATACTCAACAATCACCTTCAATTTTAAATTTTGAGTCGTCTGAAAAAAAGACTAGCTTGAGTGACATTTATAGTGCGATGCCTATAGGGTTTAAAATTGAAAGAGAAATTAGCTATCCAGACGCTGCAAAACATTTTAAGCGTCATGGCGTATCAGTAAGAGATCTTAAGGTTGCCCTAGAGCATGATAAAAATGAAATTAAAAATTATACAGTTCCTGAGCAGCAGATGATGCCCTTTGGTTATCTGGCTAATACATATGCAGGAAAACAGAGAATTGAAAAAGACATTCGATGGATGGAAAACGTATTACCCGAGTTGCAAGCACTTGAAAGCCCTGAACCGCAAGCACCTGGTCATGGACCCTCATCCCAGCAATTAGATATTCAACAATCTTTACCTTCTGTGTCTTTAAATATTGAGCCTGCCAAAGTAACATTACAACAAGCTTTTGCTAATATGAAGTTCATAGCTCACCATAGTCCTATTAAAGCTGCCCGACATTTTAGGGATAACAATATATCAGCAAAAACCATTGAGGATGCGTTAAGAGCTGATGAAGCGGCTGCCAAGTCAATTGGCACAGATGATGGGAAAGCCCTTAGCTGTCTGACAGGTGAGTTTGAAAGCAAGTTTGGGTTTGTTCTAAGTAATGGGCGGATGAAAAAAGTATTACCTGAGCTGCGAAAACTTGAAGGGTCTGAATCGCCGCCCTCTGAGCCCGGGTCAAAGAGTGAAGAAGATTCTGATACAAAAAAGCCTGGCACAAAACCTGTGTCTACTTGCGCAGGAAGATTTAGTGCAATACCCACGCCTGTATTGGTCGGTGGCGGTCTGCTCTTGTTTGCGCTGACTCTTTATGCTCTCAAAAGAGCCTATGAATGTGTATACGCGGCGAAGCCATCACAAACGACAGAAGATGTTTCTGAAAAGGATCAATCTAAACCGGCCGAAACTACAGGCGAACTTGAGTAATGGTACTACCTGTCTGTGTCTCGCCTGGCGGAGTTCAAAACGTTATATTCAAACAGCTCTTTTGAACAGAGGGCGTTCTTTTACCTTTCCCTCTTGCACCAGATCGTGACATTGTCTACTGCAACAATTTTTTAGCAAATTAAGACATGAGATACAGCTTACAATCTGTTTATTGCATGATGCATTACTGCAGTGAGCATACTCGTCACATTTGACAGAACATATATCACAAACTGATAAAATATCATCTGTAATTGAGACTGATACACGGGCATCAAAAACATAATTTTTACCGCGAAAAAATCCATTTTGGTATTGCTTTGCATATGCAATAATCCCGCCTTCTAGATGTACAACCTGCTTTGCCATACCGTTAGTTAAAAGGTAGGCGGACGCAGCCTCGCAACGAATACCTCCCGTACAATACATCGCAACAGTTTTATTTTTGAAAGACTCTTTGTTTACGTCAAAGTAAGTGGGAAGTTCTCTAAAATAGTCTATTGGTGCTAGTAATGCATCATCAAATTTACCAATCCTTGATTCGTATGAGTTTCTGACATCTAGAACAATGAGGTCGTCAGTTTTTTTACTTATGAACGTATGGAATTCGTCTGGCTTTAATCGAGTACCTGCTTGTTTTGTATCTACGAAAGTTCCAAAATGCACGATACTGGTTTTTACGGTAACCTGTAATCGTGGAAAACAATCTGAAAAACCAACTTCTTCCTGAATATTCATATCAAAAAATAATGGATGCAAGAGTACAATTTTTTTGTATTCGTCCAGATTTTCAACCGACCCGCTGACTGTACCATTTATGCCCTCTGTTGCTATCAATATACGGCCGGTGATTTGTAACTTTTGACAAATAGCTTGTTTCCATCGAGCAATTTCTTTTGGGTTTTCAATCGGTACATAGCGATAGTACGTGAAGATTTTACCTGCCATAGACACACCATATTATGCTGTTATTCTTTGTTATCAGTATTTTTCACGTCAGGTTTACCTGTTTGATCGTTCACGCACTTTTCCAAAAATGTACACAACTGTTGGTCATTAAGGGAGGCGTCAGGGCCGGACAGAACCTTATTATTTGTAATACGCTCCTTAAGGATACGTATATAGTCTTCTATAACCCAACCATATCCGTGTTTTCGTAACAGCTTAGTAGTCAATTTTACCTGAGAACACAGGTTGTGCATCTGTTTATTGTTGATAAGTCGGTTAAATTTTTTATGCCATTTATAACCGAAAAATGTTGCGGGAGATATGATAAAACTTATACACACATTTTTTGTTAACAGCTTTATCATGCTTCTTGGCTCTGTATCAGCGCAAATACTGTCTGATAAAGACAAAATAGCGGCATTTCCCATTAAGGTACAGGTAGCAGGAATTTTACAAAGAATAGCATCAATCAAATAATCCTTTAGATTAAATTTTGCATAAAATGTAGCTGCCAATGCGAATGTAAATATTAATTCAGATTCTTTCATTTGGTCAAGCTGCTCTTCATCTAACCATATACCACCAAGAGATGCATGAGTTGCTTTATGGGAAGATACAAGGAGTTGTTTTGCAATGTGAAAAGGCTCCATTTTTTTAATCAGAACATCTTTTATATTGCAATAATTTAAAAATTCATTAAGACGCTCTGTATATGCAAATGTTGCACTTTGACGTCCCAGCAGGCACTCGTTAAACAATCTTGTCGCGATCAAGGCTGGATTTAGACGAGATATTGTGACGGAGGTGCCCAGAGAGTAATTGCTTGCAGATAATAATACAATAAAAAACAGACTAAGATGTATGTTACGCATAATATTCCTAAAAATTAAAATTATTCAATATGCTGTTGCGTTGTTAGTCCCAAATCTATCAAAAATGCGCTTTGCTCTGGAGGTCTTCCTAAAAAGTTTTCAACTAATTTATTAGGATCTCTTGATCCACCAAAAGCAAGCACCTCTTGTACATAACGTTGTCCAATGTTCCGATCGTATAAACCATAACGCTTAATTTCACCAAAGAGATCAAGCGCAAATACCTTTGACCATAAATAACTATAATATTTTGCTCCATACCCAGTTAAATGGCCAAAGCTTGCATAAAAATGCACATTTGGTTCATAGTCAAACGCATCGCGGTACTTACAATGCAAATCTTTTTCTAGCTCTTGTGGATCGGTAATTCCATTAAAGAGATTAAGAGAGTATAGGGCCAGACAGGCTTGCCTTTGCACGAATGATCCAGAATCAAAATGCTTAGAGGCGGTAATTTTTTTGATAAGGCGATATGGAAGTGGCGCTCCTGTTTTATAATGACAACTTATCTTTGTCAAAATCTCTTCGTCCCAAAGCCACTCTTCAAGTAATTGTGATGGCATTTCAACAAAATCACATTTAACGGATGTTCCTGATAGTACGGACATATGAGTTGCTCCCAATACGGAGTGCAGTGCATGTCCGAATTCGTGAAAAAGCGTTTTTACCTCAGATAACATTAATAAGGACGGATCATTGAGTTGTGGCGGGGCAAGATTGGCTACAACGGCAACGACTGCTGGTATACGTTCTGAAAGTAATTCATCGCAGTATATTGCTGGAATAAGGGGAAAACATGCAGCGTGGCTATATTTATTTTCTCTTGGATGTAAATCTAGAAATATATAGCCCAAAATTTCCGTTCTGCATTGATTATATACCGCTAACATTCGTACATCTTTATGCCATAATCCTTCGCAAAACAGCTCTTCAAATTCGATGTGCATAAATGATCTATAAATATCAAGAAATTTTTGTAACGTATTTTCGAGTGGAAAGTATTTACATAACTCATATTCGTCAATTTGTAGACGTCTTTTTTTACAGTTATTTCTTATGTAGGCCAAATCCCACAATTTAATTTTTTTATCTGCAGAATATGTAGCTCCTTCAGGTAGAGAGCCACACCATAATGCTAATTCACGTTCTTCTTTGAGGGCGCTACGACTAATCAGTTCTAAAAGAAAACGTTCAACGATCGCTGGAGTTTTTGCCATTTGGCTGTCCAGGTCAAGATGGGCATAGCTGTCAAACCCAATGAGAACAGCAATCTCATGCCGCTTGGCAATAATTTTTCTTAAAATTACATCATTAGCCGGATAGCCACGGTTTGAAAAAAGAAAATATAGTTTTTTACGAGTAGCTTCAACGCTACAATTATCCATAATCGTTTGATATGTTGGGTAATCGATGCCAACTATGCAAGCTCCTGTATCATCACGCTTTAAATGTGCAATCCATTTGCTATCAATGCCTTGTAGTTCATGATCATTTAATTGAAGGAATGAATTATCCTCAGAAATGGTACGTTCAAATGCTAAAAGAAGCTCATCAATTTCTTGGCGCAGTATGCATATCTTTGAAAAAATATGCTCGGGTAAGCTAATACCGGATCTCAAAAAGTCATCAATAAACTCTTGGGTAACATATGTCTGTTCTTCATCTAGTATGTCCTTCTCATGTTTGATTGCATCATAGTCCATCAATGCCTTAAAAATAGTTTTATTTCCTATGAATTGATCATTGAAGAACGTTTTAATTCGTATGAGCCCATTATGCGCTGCGGTACGTATTTCTTTATCTGGATGTGTTTGCTCATATAGTCCAAGTACCTGCCCCCATACTTTTGCATTTGAAAATCCAACTAAGCGATCAATAGGTAACATAGTATTTTCGAAATTACGCATCTGAGTTGGGACGCCGATGATTGTATTTAAATCTTCTTGTGCTTGCTCGAGATACAGTTGGGTACGTTTCTCTATCTCTTGGGTGGTTTTTGGTAGAAGATTTACTAAGTCTTCTATTTTTTCTATACATGTTGACATAAATTTTTTACGAAATGCACTACGCGCCTCTATGTACCAAATAGCGGCTACAGAAAATCCTATGGCCAAAGTCACATAAATAAGTTTTATCGGTTTCACAACATTGATCCTTATGGCAAATTACATGTTACTCTTATACTATAAACATTACGCAAAGCATCACACAAGCGCTTTTTACAATGTTCGTTACTATCGTCTGTAGCGTTCACTACAGAACCTCTTTTTTTAATGTTAACCATTCTGAGCGAAGCGCTATAGCAGTTTCAAAATCAAAACGTTCAGCAGCTTCCTGCATGAGCTTTTCTAGCTTAACCATACGTTCCGTCTTGTTTTGCAGCGACGTTGATAAAGATTGAGTATTTTTCTTTCGTTTGGTGTCAGCTTTGCTCTTTTTGGCAACTTGAAGTCCTAAAATACTTTTTGTAACTTCTCGTTGCACAGTTGCAGGTGTTATATTATGTGTTTTATTATACAGTTCCTGTATATTCCGTCGACGAAACATTTCATCCATTGCCCCTCGCATAGAGTTGGTAATGGAATCTGCATACAAAACAACACGTGAGGCGCTGTTTCTTGCCGCTCTACCTGTAATTTGTATGATAGAACGCTTATCGCGCAAAAAACCTTCAACATCTGCATCCATGAGAGCGACTAAGGCAACTTCTGGAAGATCTATTCCTTCTCTTAGTAAATTTACACCAACAACACAATCAAAAATGCCTAAGCGTAATTTTTGTAAAATTTCTGTTCGCTCTGGTGTTTTCAAATCTGAATGCAAATAACATACTTTTATTCTACGCGCCTCTAAAAACTCTGCCAATTCTTCGGCTAATTTTTTTGTTAAAACCATCACAAGCGAACGATAGCCTTTATCGTTTGTTTCCTGTATTTGTTTGATAAGATGTTCGATCTGTCCAGCACGTGGATGTATTTCAACTAACGGATCTAAAAGTCCGGTTGGTCGTATTATCTGTTCTACAATCTCTTGTGATTTTGAAAGTTCATAATCTCCAGGCGTTGCCGATACAAAAATAACATCAGTAAAATATCGTTCTATCTCGCTAAACATAAGTGGTCGATTGTCAAATGCAGATGGAAGGCGAAAGCCGTAGTCGATAAGCGATTGCTTGCGAACGCGATCCCCAGCATACATGCCACGCAATTGAGGTATGGCAATGTGAGATTCATCAATAATCAGAAGAAAATCATTTGGAAAAAAATCCAATAAACAAAATGGTGGTTGGCCGGTGTCTCGCTTCTCAAAGTGGACAGAGTAATTTTCAATTCCGCTGCAATATCCTACCTGATCAAGCATTTCTATATCATGTCCAACGCGACGCTCTAACCGTTCCTGGTATATAGGATTGTTAAGCGTTGAGGCGTATGCTGCCAGTTCCTTTTTTATACTAACAATAGCTGCTCGTTTTTTTTCTTCTGTTGTTACAAAATGCTTTGCGGGAAATATAAGTGTGTTATCAAGCGAAAGAGCAACACGATTATCATGTTTGCTTACCCATTCAATTGATTCAATACGATCAGCGAACAATTCTATGCGTAATTTGTCTTTTTGGTATGGTAGCTGAACCTCTATGGTATTGCCAAGCACCTGGAATGTGCCTGACCCTTTTTCCACTTCGTTTCGGATATATTGAATAAAAATTAGTTTTTTAATAAGATCAGCTCGTTTTATTGATTCGCCTACCGTCAAGCTTAGAGCTAAGGACCGATAATCATGCGGATTGCCAAGAGAATAGATGCATGAAACTGATGCAATAACGATAGTATCTTGGCGATTTATAAGAGATGCAGTTGCCTCTAGGCGGAGTCGTTCTATCTCCTGATTGATTTTGGTTTCTTTTGGGACATAAATATCTTGTGCTACTAAGTATGATTCTGGTTGGTAATAATCATAATAACTAACAAAATAACATACTTTATTGTGAGGAAAAAAAAGAGAAAACTCCTCGTATAGCTGAGCTGCAAGAGTTTTGTTTGGTGCGAGAACAAGTACAGGCTTAGATTGGTTGGCTATTACTTGAGCCGCTGTATATGTTTTCCCCGAACCGGTAACGCCCAATAGGGTAGAAGTGCCTGGGCGTTGTGCTATAAGCTTTGCTATAGCGTCTGGCTGGCTTCCAGCAGGCTTAAATGGAATATGTAAATCAAAAATCTTTTTCATTTTTTACCGACTCATTGGAATATTAGTATGCTTGGTAACAGCTATTCTTGGTAATTTAATACTAGTAGCTACGATAAATGATAGCAGTATTGTGCAATTTGTCAACATAAAAGGGGCTTTTTTCTTGAAATTTCTATTAGAAAATGAGATCGGGGGTGGGCGTTACCTTTGGCATCAAAAAATTTTTACTATGGATAATGTTAGCAGACTTGTTATCAGAGAAGGCATTTTTGATTGCTTGTAGCCACCATGGCGTAAATGATAACTTGTCTTTTCGGTTTAAGTGCGCCACGGGACATAACCACAGTTGGCCTATTGCACAGTGAGCATGAGTAATAAGAATTCTATACCGTGTTTGTGGCAAAGCATTGCTTCCTTCCTGCTTTTTTGTTACTCTATTAATAATAAGACAGAAAAATAATAATACCATGAAAGGCGTAGCTATGAGAATGTTGAAATATCTGCCATTTGCAAAAATGTTAATCATTGGTTCTTTTTTGAATAGTCAGGCGGTAGTAGCAATGAAGGATTTAAGAGGTACCGCGCACGGATTAGACTATGTTGATGCTGATTATCCGGTAACAGAGAAAGATGTAGAGGTGGATAATTTATTCAGAGATTGGATGAAAATGCCTGGGCATCCTGGTTTAACTATTGAACAACAAGAAGAGAATGTAAAAAAGGCTTTAGCGGTCAATAAGGGTGAGTTAAATCCGGGTACGCGAGCAATGGTTCTGGGTAGCGCCTATAGTTTTGAAAGCGGGATACTAAAAGACCAGATAAGAGCTTCAGAGAAGGCTAAACCCGATGTCAACATACCACAAAATGCTGAAGATGAATTGATAGAATCACTAAGGCGTGAATATGCTAAAATGGTATCAGATGAACATCTTGAATCTTTCTCCAGAGTAGCAAATATCTGCTTGACTGGTCCAACGTTCCAGGAAGCAACACACACACGCTTCGGTCCTCACTCTTTTTTTCATAGTAATAGATTACACAAAAAATATGCAGGCTATGCAGCTGCTGGATTAGCTGCTGCCTTAGTGCTTGCAATTATTGTTTATAAGGGAGTCCATTGGTATAAAGCAACACGGAAAAGTCAGGAGAAAGAGGAAATCACAAAAGGTTAGGATTTTGAATTTTATATATATGGTCGATCATTCCATCTCCTTTGCTCATAATACCTACATGAGCAAAGTGTAGTTTCTGAATGGTCTTGATACTAGCTTCATTTGGCGCATGAATGCGGGCTGAAATGCTTTTTAAGTGCGGGTAATTATGAAAAGTGTGAGCTATGAGTAGCCCTAGTGCCTTAGATGCAAATCCATTTTGTCTATGTTTTTTTGCTATGAGCATATGTATTGATACTGGAATGTCCATACCACGAGCAGTTGCTGCATAGTACTCATCAGAAGTTTGTTCGACAGGATTGTCATTAAGCCCAACAGCACCCACAATATGATTAGTTTCTTTAATGGTGACAACGTATGCTTCTCTTATGCTGTACAAGCCTACTACACCTGCTGCATAGTATTCCTCTTTTTCTGTATTATTTTCTGGAGGATTTTCCCAGTAATAATCGCCAGCCTCACGCATAATGCTGTGTAACATATTGACGTCGCTGAAAGTAGCTTTGCGCAAGGCTATCTCTGGAGATTGCATTGCATTAATTGTGTGAAGATTGCCCATTAAATTTAATACTAAGACTACATACATGGTAATTTTAAATAGATTCATTCTAGCCGATCAATTTTGAAATTTGACATGTATAGAAAACAATAGCATTATATCACGATATGTTTCCATTTTATTACTGTGAGAAATTTTATGATCCCCAAGCAATCGATTCCCAAACAACCATAGACATTTTGTTGAGTCTTTTTTACCAAAAAAACATTCCACTTCTCTTTGCATCAAACAAAGTTTTTTCAGATCATTTAATTACTGTTTAAAATATAATCCATTAACTTCATCTTTACGTATGGGTTTGTTTTTTATCATCCTGCTGTTCCAATCTTACGCTCTGTGTGGTCATTTTTTAACAATTGGAGTCCTTCGTCATTTAAGTATAGAAGATGCTCGAGATCGCAATATTGATTTTCAAGCAGAGTTTATGTTATTGGCGGAAGCACGCCGACGTGGACACTATATAGAATTTATTAATCCATTGACGTTTATGTGCAGCACAGAAAGTAGGCCGATATATGATGTAATTATTTCAAGAGCGGAAATAGAAACATTTTCAGAGAGCAGCACCGAGGCATATTTGAGAGTACTAGATTACTTTAAAGAGCTACATATACCAGTTATTAACTCATCCACTGCAACCCTAAGAGCGCAAGACAAATTTAGAACGCTTATATGTGCCCATAACAATGGGATTTTAATACCACGTAGCTTTCTTTTGTATAAGCAGGAAGATATTCGACATATGTTGGATACAGGTCTTATTCGGTTTCCATTTTTTCTTAAAGCACCTTATGGTGGCCGTGGACGCGGAGTATTTCGTATTGATGATCTAAAGTCATTATGTGAAAGATTAACGAACAATTTTTGTACTTTTGATCCCATCCTTATACAAGACTCAATAGATCTAACAACTGACGTTAATGGAAATGTACGTGATATTCGCGCATGGGTCGTGCGTAGTGCATTGGACAATAAAGCACAATATATAGGTGGTGTTTATCGAGTTGCTACCAAAGGACAATATCTAACTAATACATGTGCGGGAGGCACGGTTGCGCCGCTAACATTACCACTTTCATCGCTTGAAGAGATTGCCAAGATCTCTGAAAATGCTTTGGATTCTATAGAAGCTGACGTTGCAGGTATCGATCTTGCTCAAGATAAAGAAGGAAACATATATTTGCTTGAAATAAATATTAGCTTTGAAACAGGCAAGGTATATCAAGATCTGATTCAGAAAAATATATGGCAACTCGTGATTGATCTTGCAGAAGCCCGCGTAGCTGCGACAGCAAAATAAATTTACTTTTTTAAATTGGCAGGCCTAAATTCGTTAGAATCTTAACTACATCGATGTTTAATCATTTAATTTCGAAAAGGTGCTATATGCATTCAAAGAAACAGATATCTATTATTGGAGCCGGACATAATGGGCTCGTTGCAGCAATCTTGCTTGCACGAAAGGGAATGCAAGTCACTATATTTGAAGAAAAAGATGTTGTGGGCGGGGCTGCCAAAACAGAATATCCGTTTTTTAAAGTTCCAGGCTTAGGACATTCGACAGGATCGTATTTGCTTGGATTAATGCCTCGATGTTCATAAATGCTCATTCTACTTTTTGAATTTGCAAATTACCGACAGGCTTAAATATACCTAATTTTTTGTTTTGCAGGGGGATTACCTTAGTCAACTCTATTCTAGTTCGCTATAGTTTATTCTAAAAGTTATAATGGCACTACCCCATGACTTACTTCCAAATAGCGTTATACGACTCGTTCTCTGGTAAGCTATAACAGTGTATAATTTTTTACCTTTTGAGAAAAACATTTCGGCACTTACATTTTTGCGTCTTCCAAACCATGCCTTATCAGCTGAATTGTTTTTCCCTGGTGTTATTGTAAGATCTCCAATATAGCCTATACCGTTACGGTATATAATGCTTTCTTGTAAGAGCACGTCTCCTATCTCTGGTAGCTCGATACGAGTGTTGAAAGCGATTGTTTGTGTTCCCTTATAATCTATACATTCATTTGATACGGCCAGTACTGTTTTGGCTGTATGTGAATCCAATACACCTGGTATACCCTCAGCTATTTGTTTTGTGCCAATCCTGTTTAATTTATTTGTCGTTGGTATAAATGGTTTTCCACCATCAACCCCTAAAACTTTTATAGGAAAAGTTGTTTGGTTATCAATTACGGTATTGATGGTTGAGTCGCACCATGTCGCTGCGCCCAAACGTCCTGTATATCCAAATTGCGTAGACATTTCACCTACCTCATTTGTATCTTCGTTGGCTTGCATGACAGGCATACTGAACGCAACAAATAAGGCAAGATACAACAGTTTCATCTGTTTCATTTTGATTCTCCTTAGAAGATGCAATTGTTATAAAATATATTCTATTTAGAAATATAACAGGCAAAAGAGACATAAATCAAGAATTTTAATATATCTTCTTTTTTTAGATGAGTTTATCCTGAATCAATCGTGTCTTTGATTTGATAGGTGATGACGGGCAGGCATTAAATGCCAGTTGGTAATCGGTCATTTACAGACTTTATAACTGCCGACGATATGTTTTTTAGTTTTGAAGATCGTTTTCGCTGACCAATCGATTTAGTCGGTTCCAAAAGTTTTTTAATCGCAGATTTTTTTTCATTGTCCTTTTTGAACTGATTAAATGGTATAGCCATACGTGCCAAGTTGTCTATATGTGTATCTGCTTGTTCATATAATGCTTTATGGTGCGGGTATATCACCATTTTATTGTGTTGTCGCTGTGCATTATTAAAATTGGCGGTGGAAACGACTACAAGTTTTTTCGGAGACAAATGAGCGCCCCGTGGTTCTGATTTGATCAATAATTTTTCATGCAGCAGATTATGTTGATCTAGTATGCGCACGTCTAGTCCCTGATTGACAGCTTCTTGTATTTGTGGAGATGTTTTATTATTTAAAGCCTGCCTTGGCAATACAAAAAGGCTTTCAGGTTTGTTTTTAATTGAATTAAGAATCTGTGGATTGAGCGTCATGGTTGCTACTTTGATTTTAGAATTAGCGGAAGCACGGTCTACGAAGCCTTTGGCGTCTGCAAATAAATCATCAACGTCAGAAGCGCGTACCGTTACCTGAGGTGGCGTAAGTGATAATCTATTTTTATTTCGATCTGCAGCGAGTTTTTGTTTGATAGATTGCAAACCTGGACTGTCAGGTGATTTTAGCACAGTTGCATATGACCTCCTTCGATCGTCTATAGCTTTAAACGACTCTGCGAGCGCTGGATCGATAAGAGAAACTTCATAGTTACCAAAGAATCCATTGTTAGTACATCTGCTTGAGGACAATCCGCACTCTGTTGTACCATCTTTACGCTCGATAGTATAGGAATTGTCGTGATTGTTTGGTAATTGATTAACTATTATGCCACTATCTTGAAGCATGCGAATTACAGTTCTGTCAGACCCTCCGTGTGGGGATATGGTAATATTAATATCAGCTCCGCGCAGTTTTGCAGCCTTTAAGCGTTCGATAAAACTATCTCCTTTTTGCTTCTTATTCGTGCTATTGGTTATAGTTGCTGTTGTAAGAGATAGAGAATCGCCATCAGAAAGGCTATCAATGTGTTCCTTTAATAACTCAGATCCAGCAGAGTTTCCTTTTTGTGAAAAAATTAAACGTGGATTATTTGTGGGACTATTGCTATCCATCGAGGGCGGCTTTTCACTTGCTGCGTTAACATTGCAATTAAGGCCGCAAGCAATAGGGCCCAGTGTTTTATCTTGAAACGGACGCAAAGGAATTTTGTCCATAGCAATGATAGAAATGCAAGGATGTAAAAGAATAATAAGTGGTAAGATGCGACACGTAACCATAGTAATCTGTGCTTCCTGGCTGAATATTTTGTGATGGTTATTTTTAATAATGTAATGCAAGTAGATTGAATTAATAATAAAGGGGTTTTGCAGCTTGTCAACATAGAGCTTAAAACACTTTTTAGATAGGTTTTGTGTAAAAAATACAACGTGTAGTAGTGTATTCGTTTGAGCGGTACCATTTGCTTGAGGAGAATATGAAATCTTTTAACTTTTCTTACCATCCAAGTACCGAGATTCTGGAAAGCGCAGTGCTCAAAAACATTCAATCTCTTGAACCGCTTATAATAGCAATTCGGGATCGGAATAGATCAATCGGATTTATTGATGTTCTTTATGATGCAGTGCTTTTGGAGTCTTTGTATGATCTGGCATCACAAAAAAGCAGGTATGACCCAGCACTTATAATAGTGATTGGTATCGGTGGATCAAGTTTGGGAGCAGATGCTTGCTATCAAGCCTTTAAATCAGATGATTCTCCCAAGCTTTTATTTGTTGACACCATCGATCCGGACTTTGTTGCATTGATGATGGTGCACGCAAAAAAAACGTTAGAGCGCTTACAAACGATATTGATAATCATCATTACAAAATCAGGCGAAACGCTTGAAACAATGATTAATGCCCAACTCTTTGTGGCACTTTTAAAGCAATATCATCCGGTCGATTACAACCAGTATGTTGTAGTAATCAGCGAAGAACGCTCTTCTGTGTGGTGTTGGGCTCAATGTCACAACATTGATAGGTTATCGATTCCAGTAAATGTTGGTGGCAGATATTCTATTTTTACTGCAGCAGGACTTTTTCCACTTTTATGCGCAAAGATTGATATAAAACAGCTTTTAAAAGGGGCGCACTATATGGCAAACGAGTCTTTAAAGTCGGTAACCGAATCTAATATAGCGGCCACCATGGCAGCATTGCTTTTTGTGCAGTATAAACAAGGGGTTATGATTCATGACACCTTTATATTTTCTGTCTCATTAGTTGCTCTTGGGAATTGGTATAGGCAATTATTGGCAGAAAGTATCGGAAAAAAACATAACACAAGAGGCCAAGTCGTACGCATTGGCCTCTTGCCTACCGTATCGCTTGGTACGACAGATTTGCATTCAGTTGGACAACTTTATTTGGCAGGCCCCTCCAATCGTTTTACGACGTTTATTTCATATGAGCGTTATAGTCAAGATCCAGTAGTATCTAGCGATGATGACTTTCAGTTAAATGATCAGCAAAGGAGCTGTGCATCGTTATACCACGCCATTCTACAGGGAGTTGAACGTGTATATGCTATTGACAACAGACCATTTGCCGCTATCACTTTCCCGGACAGGTCTGAAATATACGTTGGGCAATTCATGCAGTATGCTATGATGCAAGTATTTTACTTGGCAGAATTATTAGAAGTGGATCCGTTCGACCAACCGGAGGTTGAACGTTATAAAACGGAAACTAAAAAGATTTTAAATGGTAAATGATTGTACATTTATTTTACTTGGAGCTACGGGTGATCTTGCAAGACGTAAGCTTATTCCTGCTCTTGCGCAACTCCTTAAGCAGAAAACAGTAGAAAAACTGCTTATAGTTGGCATAGGGCATGATATGTCAAATGCACAAACATTGGCAGATGTGGCTCGGCCGTATAGTACGGGATATGTTGATGACCAGTCTTGGCAGCAGCTTGTAGAATCAATGGTCTACCAACAAATGGATATTACAAAAAAAGAGGATGTTAGCACATTATGTACCATGGTAAATCAGTTGGAGATGGAACGTGGGCTTTCTGGTAGGCGTATTTTATATTGCGCTGTAGGGTCATCATTGTTTGGTATTGCTACGCACAATGCGCTTACATCTGGTTTGATATGCAAAAAAGAGCTTAATGATCCAATTTGGCATAAGGTTATTTATGAAAAACCTTTTGGAAGCGACCAACAATCTGCCATTTTACTTAATGTCACTATTACAGAGTTATTAGAAGACCATCAGATTTTTCGTATAGACCATTATTTAACTAAAGGCGTGTGCAATAGTATTGCCACGTTACGATTTGCAAATCTTATCTTCGAATCGCTATGGAATGCAGGCGGCATAGAACAGGTGATTATAACGCTTGCTCAAACAGAGGGAGTTCCTGGTCGGGGATTGTTTTATGAGTCGCATGGGGCGTTGCGTGATGTTGTACAAAATCATCTGCTGACACTTCTATCACTTATTGCGATGGATAAGCCTGAACGACTATATGGGGACTCTGTCAGAAAGGCACGTTATCTTGCACTAAAAGATACATACCTAACCGATGTTGTTTTAGGACAATGCGATGCATATAAGCAGGAGAATGGGGTGCGTCCTGACTCGCGCACAGAAACATTTGCATTGTTACGTTTGTTCGTACGAAATGAACGTTGGGCTGGCGTATCATTTTATCTAATGACCGGAAAATACTTGGACAATAATGATAGTAGTATTCGCATTAAATTCAGAAAAGCTTCCCATATGCTTTCGTTTGATAGTAATCCACTGGCCAATTGGCTTACGCTTAATTTAGATGCCGAAGGAATGTGCGCGTTGAGTTTGAATATAAAAAAACCGGGCCATACGCATCTTTTGACAACAGCATCATTAGAATTTTCTCACGGTCAATTGTTTGAGGCTTATCCGATACGAGCTTATCAGATTTTGCTTGATGAAATTATCCAGGCGGAGAGCTCTGCTGCAGTAAGTATTGACGAAATAGTTCAAGCATGGCGCATTATAGATCACACATACGCCATTAAGTCGCCTGTATATGCCTATCAAAAAGGTACCAGCGGACCAGAACAAGCAAACATATTTGCTAAAAAATATACTATGGGATGACATTGTATGAATGTTGGAATCATTGGGCTTGGTAGGATGGGAAGTGCAATCGCAAAGCGTCTGCTTAATGCGGGCCACACGGTAATTGGCTTTGATTCGAACGATTTGACAAAGCAGGCTGCAATATCAATAGGTATTGCAACGGTGGATACAGTTCAAGACGTTGCCATAAAGGCACGTGTTATATGGCTCATGGTTCCTGCAGGTCCGATCGTAGACTCAGTATTACTTAATCTGTGCGAGCACCTAAAACCTCAAGACATTATCATTGATGGAGGCAATAGCCATTTTCCTGATTCAATGCGGCGCGCACAGGAGTTGTCAGAAAAGAGGATTACATTTCTTGATTGTGGCACTTCGGGGGGGATTCATGGGATTGAGAATGGATTTTGCTTGATGATCGGAGGGGACAAGGGTGCATATTTGAGTGTGACACCACTCTGGGATGCAATAAGCGTACAAGATGGATATGCATATGTTGGCGCTTCAGGCGCAGGACATTATGTTAAAATGGTACATAATGGGATTGAATATGCATTAATGCAAAGCTATGCAGAGGGCTTGCACCTGTTGCATGATAGTGCATTTGGTGCGGGCGTGTTGAATTTGCAAGAAATTACACGTATATGGAATCAAGGCAGCATTATTAGATCTTTTTTGCTTGAATTAACCGGAAATATCTTTGCCAAAGATCAAAGTCTTATTCATACGAGTGGCAAGGTTGCTCAAACCGGTATGGGAGAATGGACTGTGCAGGAGGCGCATATACGAAAAATTCCTGTCCCATCAATAGAGTTGGCAGTAAGAACACGAGAATGGTCACAAGCAACTGGCGGAAACTATGCGACTAAAATTATAGCGCTCTTGCGCCAACAGTTTGGTGGGCATAAAGTGTTTTGAAGAATCTGTTTAGTTGCACTATTATTCCTCATCTTTTTCGTCTGGCGGATAAGTTGCAACATTATGTCCATTAATCTTGGAATTAATTTGGGGATTTTGCAGCTCAGGAATGGTAGAGCAACATGCGGCTGCTGAGTCCGATGATTCAAACAAGCGGTCAGGATCTCTGCCAGCATCCCAGTATTCATTGCCGGAATATGCATTACCGTCCCACGCGTACATTGCAACAACAAGCTTGTCTTTATCTTTACCTGTAAGTTTTGCTGCAGGATTACGTTTTGAATAATGGATTTTTACTGTGTTTTTACCAAACTCCCTTTTGGGGTATTTTATGTTTTCTGCTGGAAACCAACTAAAGTCTATATCTTTTATGTGTGGTAATTCGTGATTTTCCAAGACATTATAATACACGTTGGTCATTAATTCTGACAATACCTTATCAGTTAAATTTGGGTAAGGTCTTCCCGAGTATTTATTGCGTGGCATCCAGGCGCCAAGGCCTAAACCGACAGCATGTATGTAAATTTCTTTATTGCATTGAGCGCCGCGAGCATTTGCCTCAAGTAAGAATGGCTCGACAACCATACGAATACGAGCTTGATAGATCCTTGTATCAAATAAGGCTGTTTCGCACATAGTCGTGCATTTTATAAATCTGTTAGGATTATTAGTCATGATAGTATCTAACATTATTTTATCTGTTACTAAATCGTTGTTGTAAAAATGTACCCACGGACTATCGTTAGGTATCGGTAAGCCACTATTGTTTCTGATAAATATGTGTTCATCTTCCATTCGTCCTGGTTTCTGAAACCGTGGTCCAACGACTCCAATTGATATGCCTTCTTCCTGATAGGTACCATTTCTTCCTATTGCGGCTTTGTTGTTACGGGCTCCATGGTTAATAAAGTAGGTTGGTACTGACACGCTGATCAAGCTGGCTATCTGTTGTTCATCGTAAGAGAGGTAGTTTTCTAGAGTTAACCTGCCGGATTCTTGTGAGGTGCCTATCTTTTCAAATGCACCATTACTTAGCTGTGGTTGTGAACGGTCTATGTTTGTTAAAAGATATGCATCACCAGATCCAACAAATGAAAGTGGACGATTCATTAGCAGGCGTGTAATAAATTCAGGCACCGTCATCTGACTATAAAATTCTTTTTCAATATCTGAACCGTATTGTCCTTTGTATTCAAGAAAATCTTTCATCAGTTGCATAGTTTTTGCATGGATGATAGGCCTTGCGCTATTGGCATGGTCAGCTATTCTCAGTTGCTTTTCTATATTGTCATGCGCTATGTTTTTAATTCTATTGTTGATTGTTGGGATTGCGCCTATTGTTGTGTTAAATGTTCTTGATTTGGCACATAAGCCATCAAAAGTTTCAACTGTTGGTTTGTCCTTTGCCGTAACAAGTGGCGCGCATGGACCATTGTCAGCGCTAGATAGTATGCGGCCAATGTCATTTTTAAAATAGATTGCTGCAATCGATCCTATAGCCAGCGTTGCTATAATGGCAATGCCTTTCTTATTTTTGTAATAAAAATGTGCAGCCGCAGACTTCATCGTAGACAATGATGTGCCATTATCTTGTGCGACATATGTAACTTGACTAGAGGTCGTTTCAGCCACCAGGGCTATTAGCAACAGGGTAAATAGTGTATTATTTTTCAATTTCATTAAAAATCCTAAACAGGATGGCGAAATATTTTCTAAATATAGGTTATTCTTTTCTTTATTGTTATTATGACAACCTTATTCAAATTGTCAAGTCTAAATCGAATTTAAGAGAGGAATTGAACCGTTCATGAGTAGATTTTTGATTCCATTTGTACTATTCAAGCAAGGGCGCATATTTTTGTCGCCTCGTTTACCCCTATTTTTGGCTTTGGCAGATCAATTGAAAATCTTGCTATAATTTGCGTAAAAGCATGAAATAATGCATAATGTGACAAAATCAGATTTTTGCAAACAATTATCGTATCGCAGTGGTACTGATTTTGAATCTATAAAAACACAATACTTATATCGGATACTATGAATAATATACTACTCAAGCAGCTAATAGTCCTCTCTTTTTTAAGTATGGCGACGGCAGAGGCTTCACAGAAATTTGAAGAACTTACACACTATACTCTTAGCTTGCTTGAAACGATAGAGGTTAATAGTTTATTAGCTCGCTTAGAAAATACAAATAAAAACATGTCTGGTCATATGAAATTCGAAGTGATGATCAGAGGTAGGTTGACTAATATTCTTGTATCAGATGTATGTCTCAAGCAATATATGCAACATCTGCTATCGGAAGCGGCCATTTGCCAGGCAAATCCTCTATTATTAGTATGTGTAGAACGGTTTTTAAAATTGGGCACTTCTTCAGATATTAGAGTTCCAGAGTGTAGTTGTTATTTTCGTTTTGGGCATCCCTTATACATCGCAGCATCTCATGATAATGTGGAGGTTGTTCGTCTCATGCTTAGATATAAGCCCCAAATAAACAGCGAGGTTAGTTATCCTGAAACTGCGCAGTATCGCTATCCTATACAAACTGCATTACACGCAGCTGCATATCACGGGAATGTAGGAATTCTAGAATTATTGGCGCAAGAACCATCCATAGAAATTAACAAATCGAACGACAAAGGACAAACGCCATTTGCTTTAGCGTGCAGCAGCCAAAATGGCTACGATGCGGTTCGTTGGTTTTTAACGTTTGAGTAGACATCCTGCTGGCAATCGTCGACCTTTGGTGTCCGTTTTTTATGCCATTTATATAATTCATTAATGCCATATGTGGCCGCCAGAGTGGCTATTGCTGCATATATGCCGGCATTGCTTGCATTGGATTTTGTTTGTGCATTACCGGTGATTATCTGCGTTAAAGTTTCAATTTGTTGGTTCAAAGCGGTTATTGCAATTTGTTGCTGATGAAGAGTCTCTGATGAGATTTGTTGCCTAAGGGCCGATGGTTGACTTAAGGATTTTTTATCATTGTCAATTATTTGACTTAGAATGTCAGTTTGTTGCTTGAGAGCTTCTAGGGTTGGTTGTAGCGCGTCCTTCACTGCTGCCTTTATAAGGATTACTGACTCACGGTCTGAAGATGTGTCTTCCTCGTCTGTATCCATTGCAAGCGTGGATACATTGGATATGAAACAGAATAACAAAAATAATTTGCATACATGACGTTTGATGAGAATACCTTTTATTCTTTTGGTACCTATGAATTCGATATGTAAACATCAATTCTATTGTAAGCTATAATTGCTTTAAAGCCTTGATATGTCAAGATAGAACGATATATTTGTTTAATACTAATTTGATCGTGCTTTTGGTAGTTCAAAAGGTGCCATTAAAAAATGTGATTAGCCCCGAGAGAGCGCCTTACTATCACTATGACCTTTTTATGTAACTGCTCAATAACTTGGGTAAGCTGTAAGGTCGCGGCTATGCGTAACCCAATCTTCTGATCTTTTTGGTAATGGTCAGCAGCTAAAAACAGGTGAAGATTGAGCTATGGCTTTGATCAGGCCAGGTAGGTTTTACGGATAGTTTTACCGTTGCCTACCACTTTCTTCGCTAGATAACTGCATTCCAAGTTTTTGAGCAATTACCTTTTTATTAAATCGATATATTATCTGATAGTCAATAAACGATAAGATAATATTGGTAATCAATAGAAAAATGTTTTAGACTAGGCGTACTAATTTTTATTATCATATGGCAAAAATATCTTTTTTGGTCAAAGGACCGTACATAATTATGATATCAATACATAAAAAAATATTTAATTGTCGACAGCTTTTGCTGTTGGCATTGTGTGGAATTGCTTTTACAGAGGCATTTTCCGGTTGCATTGATTACTGTGATACCAATTTGGAACGTGAGTTTTCAGACTTTGAAGATTTTATGTTCGATGAATGTAATGGTTATGATGCGCCCGATAGTCTGCTTGACATTGAAGCTCCCACGAGGGCTTTGACTCCGATTCAGATTATGCAACTACTCAATCAAGTTGGCGCGCCAACTATTTTGATGGAATCGTTTTTTTTACGTACAAATATTTTAAATAGTCGCAGCCTGCTTGATATGCCGTTATTTGATCCTCGTTATCTGGGGCCTTGTGGGTGTTCATTTGACACAATGATCTTTTACAACCAGATGACGCGGTCCTACTTTACTCTTTCAAGCGATAGAATTGATTCATATGTTGCGCTTTCTGAGCCGTCATTACTTGAGAAGTTGCAAAATCAGGTAGTCAATTTTTTACCCAATGTTAACATTGCTATGTTATTTGGTTTGTTTAGTGGAATGACAGTGCAGGAGCGCAGAGCTGGTTTTATGTTGCACTGGATGCGACAAACTTCTGACACTGTTTTACGTATTTTTTGTCCATTATATTATCGTGAACGAAACTTTTTTTTCACGCAAGATGAACGCAGAGCCATTGAAGCGGTATTTCCTCCAGTTGGAACGCAAAGTGAGCAGGAAGAGTTTCAAAATGCCCATTTTGTGAGTGATGAAATTGGCTTAGGCGATTTGCGCGTTGAAGGAATGTGTTGTGTGCGCCCACAACAATCTTTACGTATATGGCTTGGTGGTTTTGTGACTATTCCTACCGCATTTGCATTTAAGCGTGGATTACGCGGAACTCATTTTCCAAAGTCATGCCAACAACCTAACTTTGATTTGAATACCTTATTTAATGATTCTGGATTTTCGCCAACTCCTGAAATGATTGAGCAGGCGCAAGAGATGGTTTCCAGTTTTGCATTACAAGCAATTGATCGCGTAGCAGCGAATTTGTTGGATACAGAACTTGGAAATAATAGGCATGTAGGATTAGGCATAGTAGCTCTTTACACAAGTCCACTGTCGGAATGGATAGATTATGAATGCATGCGTTGCATATTCTTTAAAGGCCGCATATCGGTAGAGGGGCTTTTGCCCGCTTATGAGCGTCGTCTTTTTGTGTATAAGGTTGATACGCAGGGGTTTGCAACAAGAGATTTTTCGGATAGCTCAAGTAATGCTGTTGCGCTTAGCAATCTTTTGTTTTTGCAAAAAGAGTTTATTAATAAATTTTATTTATTTGGATCGGGTGCAACAGTGCTTCCCGGTCCAATTTTTCGCGCAACAAATACTATGTTCTATCAAACGGATTCATGGAAATGCTTTTTGGGAACAGATTGGTGGGTGCAAACTCGTGAGTCTATGCCTCACGTATATTCTGATGCAGCTACCGTAAATAGTTTCGATCTGGCAAAGAATAAGTTACCTCATGCCGTTCAATATAAGTTGTTGGCAGGGCTAGATTATACTTTGTATGGTGAATCTTGTGACCTTACAATGGGGTTGGCTTTGGATGCTACCGTCTATAGCCGCGGCATTGGGAAAGACTTTACAGGCCTTGTGCATTGTTCGGTTTGTTTTTAAACATAAAAATAGTGTAAAGCGTAAGTTCTATTATTTTCTGTTATTGAGCTGTGGCTTTTTATAGCCATTAAGTTTGAAAGGGAGTTGATGAAATATGTTGATTTAAGGTTTGTTGTATATAGCCTTGGTGTAATTTTTTTTACCCTTAATCAGCTAGAAGTATCCGCGATTATAGAGGAGCAGTTACAATGCAAGGCGCAACCACTCAGGTTGGAGTCACCCATGCTTGCTTTGGTAGATGGAAATGTCATGAATGCAGATGCAATTGAGCGTGTGTATTCATTTAAACGAGAAGTATTAGGTATTATGTGGGGTGACAAAAGCAACGGGGCTCGTCTGGGTAGGTATACAATTAATAATAAACGGGTATCTGCTCAAGACATTAGTCAATTAGAGCGTGACGAAATACAGATGGGTAAAGATATAAGCTATGCTTCAAATGCAAAATTTTATATTGAAATGTCAAAAGCTCTTCTTACTATGAAATCTGAGTTTTTAAAGGCATCTGACAGACTTAACTCTATCGCCAGAGGCGCAAAGCCAATTTTTGGCGCTATCATTGAAGAATCATGTCATAAGCGGAATCGTTCAGATAGTATTGTTCTTCTGTGGGCGCATACCCCTGAAGAATTAGAAGAACGTATTTTTTATGACAAGGTTAATACAGTCAGTGAATTTACTGTGTTTTGTATAGATCTTTTAAATTGCCTGAGTGATATACTCAACAGTTGTCCAAAAGCACGTCGTCAATTTGAAGAACGTTCAGAGAAATGGCGCCTATTTGAAAAAGTGTTACATTCCGTTTTTAAAGATGGCCGTTTGCGCTTAGAGTTTCTAAAGTATGTAAAAATTAATCATCTTGATTGTCTTTCAATAACTGATATTACGCCTCTTACAATAAAACAGCTTTGGGAATCTTTTGAAAAGAAACGGTTTGCTGTATAAATGTCAAATAGTATTCAAGAGCTACAGGGGACAGTTGAGCGTATTGTCTATACAAATCCGGAAAACGGATTTGTAGTATTTGTTGTATGTATTGCAAATACAAAAAATCAGATTACGGTCCAAGGATCTGCGTCTCAATTGCATGCCGGTCAATTGGTCAATCTACAGGGCGAGTGGAAGGTACATCCAAAATTTGGAAAACAATTTAATGCAACTCGCTGTGCGGTCCAAGTTCCTACAAGCGTTGCAGGGCTTGAAAAATATCTATCCTCTGGGGTAATTAAAGGAATAGGGCCTTCATATGCACATCGTTTAGTGGAGCGTTTTGGCTGCAAGGTTCTTGAAATTATTGATAAATTTCCCGAAAGATTATCGACGGTTCCTGGTATAGGTGCAAAGCGTTGTGGCGCCATTATGGCTAGTTGGAAGGAACAAAAGGAGATCTCTCACCTTATGCTGTTTTTTCAGGATAAAGGTATTTCAATTACGTATGCTACGAAAATATACAAACGGTATGGTCTTCAAACGTTAGACGTTGTAACTGAAAACCCATACAGATTGGCTTCAGAAGTATGGGGGATAGGATTTAAGCTTGCAGACCAGCTTGCAAAAGGGATGGGATTTTCGCATGAAGGAAGCAAGCGTATTTGTGCCGGTATTTTGCATGCATTAAGTACCATGACTCTTTCTGGAAGTCTTTATGCTGAAGATGTAGAGCTATCTCAAAAGACATTTTCCTTGTTAGAGCTTGTACATGAATCGCGCCAAGCAGATTTTTCCGAATCGTTAGATCAGCTTCATGGTCTCGGAAAAGTATGTTATGTGGCGCATAATTCTAAAAATCTTATCTGCTTGGCGCAACATTATTTTAGCGAGAAGGGCTGTGCAGATTTATTATCAGCGCTACAGAGTGCACGCACTCCTTTATTACCCGATATTGATGATGTCTATGCCAAATGGAGCATCTCAGGACATGTTGACCTACATGGGCAGCAACAAGAAGCTATTCTCATGGCTCTATCAAACAAAGTTAGTATTGTAACTGGTGGTCCCGGTACTGGAAAGACCACTGTCATTAAATCTATCGTGCAGATGCTAGACGATAATGGCATTACATACCAATTAGCAGCACCAACTGGACGTGCAGCTAAACGAATGATGCAGGCCACGAAAAAAGCTGCACTGACAATTCATCGATTGCTTGAGTTTGATCCGAACGTAATGCGGTTTACTCGCAATGAAAAAAATAAGTTAGATGTCCAATGTATTATCATTGACGAAACATCGATGATAGATATTTTTTTAGCTCATGCTCTTTTGAAATCAGTGCCACAGGGAGCGCATATAGTTTTTATTGGTGATGTCGATCAGTTACCGTCTGTGGGTCCTGGTAATTTTTTGGCAGATATGCTATCGAGTGGCAAGATGGCTCATACGCGGTTGGTCCATATTTTTCGACAGGCGGAAAATAGCCTTATTGTGGCCAATGCGCATAGGATTAACACAGGTATGATGCCAGTGCTCAACTTGCCGAATTGCAAGCGTGATTTTTTTTTCATAAAGGAAGATAATCCGGAAAATATTCCAAGCCATTTAGCAAAAATTTATCGTAATTATTTACCATCTTGCGCGATTGCTGCTGATGAATCCATCTTGTTATCTGCTATGAACAAAGGTACTGCTGGCACAATTACATTGAACCATGATTTACAGTCTTTGCTAAACCCAACGGCTTACAGCTCTCCTGCCCTAAGTTATGCTGGCACTAGATATGCGCTAGGGGATCGTGTCATGCAGATTAAAAATAACTATGATAAGGCAGTGTTTAATGGCGATGTTGGAACCGTTGTGCGCGTTGACATGGAATTACAGGTTATAGATGTGCTCTTTTTTGAGCAGGTTGTGACTTATCAATCAAATGAGCTCGATGAGGTGATGTTGGCGTATGCGATCTCAATTCATAAGAGTCAGGGTTCAGAATACCAAGCAGTCATCATAGTGCTTTTTATGCAGCACTTTATGCTACTTGCGCGAAATTTAGTGTATACAGCATTGACTCGTGCACAAAAGGTGTGCATTGTTATTGGGCAGTATAGCGCGCTTTCGGCTGCTATTGGTAATGTATCAGGGGCCAACAGGGTTACTCTTTTGAAAGAATTTTTACATAACTCATCACCATAACGTTAATTTGGTGATACTTGAGGTGTGTTTGTTGAGTTTTTATTTTGATCGATTTCGGGTTGATCAGGCTCGAGTGGTGACGATTTTTTCCGATAATGCTTATAAAGCCTTATCAGTCCATATGCAATGCCTACTAATACAATAGTTGCTGCTGATCCTGCTGTTGCGCCTAATCCAGTGAACAATATGGCGAACTTTTTTTCTCTTGAATTTTGAAAATCCCTCTTTTCCCGAGCTAATTGTTGTTCTCTGCGTTCCAAGAGTGATAGATACGGGCCAATTTTCATATACTTCTCTATTTGTTTTTGTGCTCCAGGGCTTTGATTGCTATTAAGTTGGCTTTTGAGCTTTCCTATTTCTATTGCAAGGTTGGTAGGACTTATTCCTTTGCCATAATAATAGTATTTTGCCAGGTTTTCATAATCATAATCATAATCATAATCATAATCATTATCAGCTGTCGTTGGTTCGCCTGAGCCTTGTAGGTTGATTACAGTCAAGCTGCAAAAAGCCATGGATAATAATAGCAAGATGTGTTGTGCAAATGTGTTACCCATCTTTATACGTATTTTTAGCATGATCATCCTTTTGATGTTACTTTGCGTCAGGGTCTTTAGACCTATTCTTATACCGCTGATACAGTTTTATTAATCCATAAGTTGCTGCGGTTAGTAACAGTGTGCTTGCTACGCCAGCCGTGGCTCCTGCAGCCAAACTGAAATTTCGAACTATGTCGCGGTCTTTTTTGTCCTCTTCTCGCTTTGCTTGTTCCCTGTTATGTAACAGTTCTACCTTAGGGAGAATCGTTTGCCACTTTTGTAGCTCTGTATCAATCTCGTCCGGGCTTCTTTTGGTAGGTTTGCCTTTGGTTAATGGATCTGATAACTGTTGCTTGAGGTCTTCTAGCTCCAGAATTTCAGCTTTAATCCAATCGGGACTTCGTTGGTGAACGTGGTATTGTAGTAGGGCTTTTTTATGACCTTCAATTGGCAGGTCATATGCGGCTTGCAAATCTGTAGCGCATAAACCAAAAAACATTATAGGTATAAATAATGCTAAAAAATACGAAAATCCATACTGATTATTGTCTAACATGGGAGTTCCTTGTGTTAAGTATATTTGTGACATTAACATCACCTTTTTATTATTTGTGAGCCCATAGCGCCATTGGTGATAGGTCCCTTCCTCTTCACATGCTTGATCATATTGCAAGTTACACGAGTAGTGTTAACTATAACATTTTCTATGAGGCATACTATAAAAATATATAGTATGCCAATTCATGCGTTACTTAGGCATACATTAAGGGTTAGGTTTTTGCATTGTGCGTTGATCAATGCGGAATGTAATCAAACTCTTGATTTTCTATATTCCGCCTTGATAGCATAATTCATAATTTGTGTTTAATTATATATAGTACATATACATATTAAAGAGTGTTGAGGGGGCGATATGAGTTTTGGTTTCATAAAATATATACCGTTGGCAGTAATCATTTTCTCAATTGGATACTCCGCCGCCGATGTAACGCGTCTTTCAAAGCTTCGCCCTAGGACTGTTGTTTATTTGTATAACGGAACAAAAGATAGATTAAAGAGCACATTTACTTTTGAGGCGACGGATCGTAAACCGGTTGACAATGCGGCCCATTACCCCAACTTTGGCGACGTTAGTGAGGTTGCCCCCATCGATGTGAAGGCTGGCATTCCTTTAATTGCTGAACTAGCGCGTAACCGTGGTATTGAACGTAATAGGACCTATGTTTTTACTGAAACAATAAACCTTCCTGGTGTGGGACCAATCCTTGAACTAAAGCAGCATATAACAGGTAACCCAAGGACTGTTTTAAATCCGCTTGCTTTTGGAAGCACTATAAAGGCTGGTTTTGCTGTTCCATCTCGTGGTATAGAGCCTCAATATTTTGATGATCAGGCATGGCATAGATTGGTTGTTCCGGCTGACAATGGCGATTGGGTCGTGGATTTTTGTTTTTATGGTACAAAAATTTGGAGTGATCTTAAAAGTCAGTTGGAACGTGAAAAAAAGAATGCGAGCGCAACAAGTCGAACAGAGCAAAGAAGTGGAAAAAGAACACCTTTTGATCCTTCTGGCGCAGCAATTGATAATCTGATTGGTGGCTTAGTGACAATGGCGGGAGCTTTGGGAAGCGTTATCGTTGCTGGCGGTGTGGTTGCTGTTGGTGCTGAAGCAACTATTTCTGCCATCGAAAATGCTTATACATCCTCACAAAAGGCTGCGTTTAACGAAAAATTAAATGATCCCAATATTTACACCGACGAAAAAATAAGATTATTAGACGCAGAAAAAGCATCCTATAAGAGCAATCAAAAGAATCTGAAAAATCGTGAGTTCAATGAAGTTACTCTTAACATAAAAAACAATAGGCCTTGGGGGCTTACTGACCAGGAGATGAATAGTCGTTTGAAGAAAGCGTGGAAAGAAATGGATGAGAAGTATGACAAGCGTAACAAAGAGATAGATAAAAAGTTTGCGTCAGAAACATCTAAGATAATGGAAAAAGCAACGGAAGAAGAAATTGAATACCTTAATGCGCTGGAAAAAAATGAACCTTTACTGGCAGATAAGGAGTTACAGGCTCGGTTAACGGAGCGGGATATGGCTAAAAAGGAGTACACAAGAATGGTACAAGAAAAAAAAGAAAAAGAGGATAAAGAGCAACAAGAACGAACAGTTAGGGCTGTGCAAATAGGTGCTGCTGTGACATTGTCTGTTGTAGCTGCAACATGGCTTTCAACCAAAATAACGAGTATTCGTGACAATCTTTTGTACAAAATAGATTTTGTGCCGCATAAAAAGTAATAGGGCTTTGAGAATGGACTATCTGTCTATCAGATCCAGTATTGTTTGCATTGGCTATAATGCTCAAATGTGAGGCCTGTGTGATCAAATATAGAGTTAACTTGCATATTATTCATTAATTGCGTATGTGATCTTGGTAGCTCGCAAAAAGATTTTTAAAAAATATTATAAAAAATGTTGACTTAGGGTGTAGTGGGTGTATAATCTTTTTCATCAACTTAATTGGAGAGGTTGTCATCTTTGAAATGTACAAAACAACAGCAAACTAAGTCAGTAAAGTTAAGGTCTGGCTTGTTGAAACCAACGGCACTTTTAATATATCAATTTTGTGATGGAGAGTTTGATCCTGGCTCATAATAAACGCTGGCGGCGTGCCTAACACATGCAAGTCGAGCGAGAAAGTCTTTCGGGATGAGTACAGCGGCGGACGGGTGAGTAACGCGTGAGAACCTCCTCTTTAGTGAGGAATACCTTCGAGAAATCGAAGTTAATACCGCATGTGTCCTTGCGGACAAAGACGGCTTTATGCTGTCGCTAGAGAATGGGCTTGCGTGCTATTAGCTAGTTGGTGGGGTAATGGCCTACCAAGGCGATGATGGCTAACCGGCCTGAGAGGGTGTACGGTCACATTGGAACTGAGATACGGTCCAGACTCCTACGGGAGGCAGCAGTGAGGAATATTGCGCAATGGGCGAAAGCCTGACGCAGCGACGCCGCGTGGGGGATGAAGGTCTTTGGATTGTAAACTCCTGTTAAGGGTGAAAAAAGGCTTGCGGGTAATATACGCAAGATATGATGGTAGCTCTAAAGAAAGCACCGGCTAACTTCGTGCCAGCAGCCGCGGTAATACGAGGGGTGCAAGCGTTATTCGGAATAATTGGGCGTAAAGGGTGCGTAGGCGGTGCATTAAGTCTGTCGTTAAATCCCCTGGCCTAACTAGGGACATGCGATGGATACTGGTGTGCTAGAGGATGGAAGAGAAAAGTGGAATTCTCGGAGTAGCGGTAAAATGCTTAGATCCCGAGAGGAACACCAATGGCGAAGGCAGCTTTTTGGTCCATTCCTGACGCTGAGGCACGAAAGCGTGGGGAGCAAACAGGATTAGATACCCTGGTAGTCCACGCTGTAAACGATAATCACTAGACGTCAGTCTGGCTTTGCCGGATTGGTGTCGTAGCTAACGCGTTAAGTGATTCGCCTGGGAAGTACGGTCGCAAGATTAAAACTCAAAGGAATTGACGGGGGTCCGAACAAGCGGTGGAACATGTGGTTTAATTCGACACTACGCGAGGAACCTTACCTAGGCTTGACATGTTTTTGACAGTTGTAGAAATACAATCTTCTGGGCTTCGGTTCAGACAATTACACAGGTGTTGCATGGCTGTCGTCAGCTCGTGTCGTGAGATGTTTGGTTAAGTCCTCTAACGAGCGCAACCCTTGCTGTTAGTTGCTATTTGCTTTTGCAAAGCACTCTGACGGGACTGCCTGGGAAACCAGGAGGAAGGTGGGGATAACGTCAAGTCCTCATGGCCCTTATGCCTAGGGCTACACACGTGTTACAATGGCTGGTACAAAGGGTCGCAAATCTGTGAAGGTAAGCCAATCCCGTAAAGCCAGTCTAAGTTCGGATTGGGGTCTGCAACTCGACCCCATGAAGCTGAAATCGCTAGTAATCGCGTATAAGTAACGGCGCGGTGAATACGTTCACGGACCTTGTACACACTGCCCGTCACACCACGAAAGCTGTTTGTACCCGATGTTATCTTTGCTAACCTTTACCGGAGGCGGGTACCTAAGGTATGAGGAGTGATTGGGGTGAAGTCGTAACAAGGTAGCCGTAGGAGAACCTGCGGCTGGATCACCTCCTTTCGAAGGAGTATTTGGTAGCGTTTAACGACGTTGTACCTATTTAGTGTGTTTATTGATGTGTCGTTGGCAACCAGACCTTTTCAATTTATGGGCCTATAGCTCAGTTGGTTAGAGCGCTCCGCTGATAACGGAGAGGTCAGTCGTTCAAGTCGACTTAGGCCCACCATAAATTTTTTCAACCAAAGTGGTGGGCCTTAGGTCCTTTTATCTTTTTAGTTTGCGTTTTTTGGGGGTGTGGCTCAGTTGGTAGAGCGTCCGCTTTGCACGCGGAAGGTCAGCGGTTCGAATCCGCTCACCTCCACCAGCCATATTGTTTTGTTACATTGAGATTTTGTGATTATAAATTCTTGTGATCTTTGAAATATTTGCGAATTAAATTTCTTGATAGGTCTATTCGATTTGTGATTAATTGAAAAGGGCTTTTGGTGGATGCCTTGGTATCAAGAGGCGATGAAGGAGGTGGAAGGCTGCCGTAATCCTCGGAGAGCTGCCAATCAAGCGATGACCCGGGGGTGTCCGAATGGGGAAACCCAACTTGGCGAACCCAAGTTATTCTCTTCTGAATATATAGGTTGAGAAAGCTAACGGCGTGAACTGAAACATCTAAGTAGCGCTAGGAAAAGAAAACAACGTGATTTCCTGAGTAGTGGTGAGCGAAACGGAAAGAGCCTAAACCTATATCATGTGATAGCCTGTACGCGTTGTGATATAGGGGTAGTGAGGTTAAGAGGTCAAGATGCACAGGTCTTGAGTCGTATGCTTTTATTTTAGTTGAACAGTTCTGGAAAGGACGGCCAAAGAAAGTGACAGCCTTGTAAATAAAAAGATAATAAGCGCGATATCTTAGTTCTCGAGTACCACAGAGCACGTGAAATTTTGTGGGAATCAGCCCGGACCATCGGGTAAGGCTAAATACTACTTGATGACCGATAGTGAACAAGTACCGTGAGGGAAAGGTGAAAAGAACCCCGGGAGGGGAGTGAAATAGAATCTGAAACCAATTGTCTACAATCGGTGGAAGCGATGTATACGTACGCGCAACCACGTACCTTTTGCATAATGAGCCAACGAGTTATCTAGTATTGCGAGGTTAAGTTTTGAAAGAACGGAGCCGCAGCGAAAGCGAGTCTGAATAGGGCGTTAGTAATGCTGGGTAGACCCGAAACCTAGTGAGCTATCCATGTCCAGGATGAAGTTTTGGTTACACAAAATGAAGGTCCGAACCGGTGTGGGTTGAAAACTGCTCGGATGAGGTGTGGATAGGAGTGAAAGGCTAATCAAACTAGGAAATAGCTGGTTCTCCCCGAAATATATTTAGGTATAGCCTTGTTGGATTTATTGCGGCGGTAAAGCACAGTTGAAATTTTGGGGGCGCAAGCTTACCGGGTTTTTACTAACTCAGAATGCTGCAGTTTTGGAAGACAGGAGTCAGACTGTGGGGGATAAGCTTCATAGTCGAGAGGGAAACAGCCCAGATCATCAGCTAAGGCCCCTAAGTGTTCGTTAAGTGGTAAAAGAAGTGAAAATGCAAAGACAGCCAGGAGGTTGGCTTAGAAGCAGTCATCCTTTAAAGAAAGCGTAATAGCTCACTGGTCAAGTGCTTTTGCGCTGAAAACAAACGGGGCTAAACGAACCGCCGAAGCTATGATTCGTTTTGCTCTTTGGAGCAAAACGGAGGTAGGGGAGCGTTCTCTGGCAGATACAAGCCTGACTGAAAAGACAGGTCACGTGGCCAGAGAAGTGAGTATGTTGGTATAAGTAACGAAAAAACAGGTGAAATTCCTGTTCGCCGTAAACCTAAGGTTTCCGTGAGATCGGATTATCCACTCAGGGTTAGTCGATACCCTAAGTCAAGGCCAATTGGAGTAGGCGATGGGAAACAGGTTAAATATTCCTGTACCACTTTAAGGTGTTTGAGTGAAGGAGTGACGCAGTAGGGTAGGTTGATTTGATGCATGGATGTCAAACTAAGCATTTAAAGGGATTTTGTTGGAAAATCCGCAAAATCGTTAACCTCGAGGTGTTAAGGGCATTCCAATCCGTAAGGAGAGGTGTGTTTGACTGATCCCACACTGACTAGAAAAACTTCTAGCGAATCTTCGAGTGATCGTACCGCAAACTGACACAGGTAGGTGGGCTGAAAATGCTCAGGCGTTGAGATAATTGTCATTAAGGAACTCGGCAAAATAGCCCCGTAACTTCGGGAGAAGGGGTGCCCTGCTTGTTTTTCAGATTTATCTGAGATGCATTTAAGGGTTGCAATAAAGAGGCTCAACCGACTGTTTAACAAAAACACAGGGCTCTGCGAACTCGTAAGAGGAAGTATAGAGTCTGACGCCTGCCCAGTGCCGGAAGGTTAACAGGAGAGGTCAGCTCTTCGGAGTAAAGCCTTGAATCGAAGCCCCGGTAAACGGCGGCCGTAACTATAACGGTCCTAAGGTAGCGAAGTACCTTGTCGGGTAAGTTCCGACCCGCATGAATGGCGTAACGAGTTGAGCGCTGTCTTGATGACAAACTCAGTGAATTTGTAGTATGGGTGAAAATGCCCATTACCCGCAGCAGGACGGAAAGACCCCGTGCACCTTTACTATAGCTTGACATTGTTTTTTGGATTAATTCGTGTAGGATAGGCGGGAGGCTTTGAAGTTGGAGCGCTAGCACCAATGGAGCCGTCCTTGAAATACCGCCCTTGTTGATTTGAAAATCTAACTTCGTGCCGTAATCCGGGCGAAAGACATTGTCTGGTGGGTAGTTTGACTGGGGTGGTCGCCTCCTAAAATGTAACGGAGGCGTTCAAAGGTCTTCTCATGACGAATAGAAATCGTCTGTAGAGCGTAAAGGCAGAAGAAGGCTTGACTGCAAGACAAACAGGTCGAGCAGGTGCGAAAGCAGGACTTAGTGATCCAGTGGTTCTGTATGGAAAGGCCATTGCTAAACGGATAAAAGGTACGCCGGGGATAACAGGCTAATCTCCTCTAAGAGCCCATATCGACGAGGAGGTTTGGCACCTCGATGTCGGATCATCGCATCCTGGGGCTGAAGAAGGTCCCAAGGGTTTGGCTGTTCGCCAATTAAAGCGGTACGTGATCTGGGTTCAGAACGTCGTAAGACAGTTCGGTCCTTATCCGCTGTGGGCGCAGGGTATTTGAGGGGGGCTGTCCCTAGTACGAGAGGACCGGGATGGGTAGACCTCTGGTGTTCCAGTTGTTCCCCAAGAGCAGCGCTGGGTAGCCAAGTCTATGAGAGATAACCGCTGAAAGCATCTAAGCGGGAAGCTTGCCCCAAGATGAGATACCCCTTGTCAATTGATCTGAGAGCGTAAGTTTTCAGTAGATTGGCATTTTTAAGACCCCTTGAAGACTACAAGGTCGATAGGCTGGGTGTGTAAGCACAGTAATGTGTTCAGCTAACCAGTACTAATAGGTCGAACGTTTTAGTTGCATGTTAAAAAATAGATTATCGGGCGTTAGTTCGCAAATATTTCTTCACAAGAAAAAATTTTAAAGGTTTTGGTGGATATAGCTGTGGGGTCACACCCGTTCCCATTCCGAATACGGTAGTAAAGTCCACAGCGCTGACGATACTTGGCTGGAGACGGCCTGGAAAAATAAGTACTGCCAGATTAAAGACCGCTTAATCGCGGTCTTTTTTTTTACTTTGCATCAAAAAATGTATACTTTTTATCCCAGAGTTTTCAGATAGATGCTTCGTGGATTGTTTGTTTTACAATCCTTTGTCTTGAATTACCACTCCATTTTTGAAGATTTTAAAATATCTGCGGCCCCATTCGTTTTTTACGAATACCAATCAATCATTATTATTCTATTGTAAAACAAGGTGTCTACAATTATAAATTATTAATAACATCTTTAAAAAGGTGTTAAAATAAGATATTTGTGGTAGTGTGAATTAAGTATAGAGTTTTTTAAGATTTGAAAGATTATGCAATTAAATAAATTTTTAGCTCATGCGGGAATTTGTTCACGTAGAAAAGCGGTTGATCTTATTAGGTCGCAACGAGTTACAGTCAATGGAATAGTAGCATCCCATCCGGGGTTTCGAGTTTCTGATACAGCAAAAGTTGCTATTGATGGAGAAGGCATTGGCCGCGAAGAAAAGATTTATATTGCATTGCATAAACCACGGGGCTATGTGACAACTAATGATGATGAGCGCAATCGTAAAGTGGTCAGTGATCTGATTTCTGGTAAGGCAAAAAGACGATTGTATCCTGTTGGTAGGCTAGACAAAGATACATCGGGCCTTTTATTGATGACAAATGACGGAAATTTTTCGGCATCCATAGCGCATCCACGCAATAATGTTTCAAAAAAATATAGAATCATCGTTGATAGGCCGTTTCTACAGCAAGACTTAGAACAGGTCAGGCAGGGTGTGCGTCTGTCGGACGGCATGTTAAGGGTTGATCAGATAGAATATGAAAAATCTAAAAGACGCTATACGCATTTGTTGGTTACATTGCATAGTGGAAAAAATCGCATTTTGCGACGGTTGATGGAACATTTTTCTTATAAGATTATTGTTCTTGAACGCATTGCGATAGGTAGTGTTGGCATTGGTGATTTAGCTGTTGGTAAATGGCGATATATGACGAGCGAAGAAATTTCTTATTTTATTTCACACTAATAAGCCATTAGAAATGCTATTTTTTGAAATTAGAGAAGCTATTCATTTACTCCTTATAACTTTTATGCTATTTTGAACGTATGTTAAAAATCTGTTCAGGGAAGGGTTAGATAGCGAAATAACGTTTTTTTGGTTTTAAGGTAAGTTTGTATTTTTTAATATTAGGTGAAATACTCTGATGAACATTTATGTTGGTAATCTAGCCCATTCTGTGGACGAAACGACACTCAAGGTAAGATTCGAAGAATTTGGTGAAGTGTCTTCTGTTAAGATAATTAAAGACCGTTTTACTGGCAATCCACGTGGATTTGCTTTTGTTGAAATGCCAGCTGATGCTGATGCTCAGCGTGCAATTGACGAGCTTAATGGTCAAGATATTGGTGGCAGACCAGTGACTGTTAATGAAGCTCGTCCGCAAGAACCACGCAGTGGTGGTGGCGGTGGTGGCGGACGTTTTGGTGGCCATGGCGGCGGTTCTGGTGGCTCATCACGCCCATCATCCGGCGGCGGCTTTCGTAAATCTAGCGGTGGCGGCGGCAGCGGTGGTGGCTGGGGCTCTAGAGGTCGATAGTCAATAAGCAGCTAAGACATCGTGCAGCCTTTTAGTCTGGTACGGTTATTAGTGAAAATAAAATAAAGCCCACACAAGAAATTATTAATAATTTCTTGTGTGGGCTTTATTGTTTTATTCTCTTGTAACGAGAGGGCCGTATCTCCTTTAAGTCTTTTTTGGAATTTCAAATTAAAATTCATTAAAGGTTCAATAGCTTACAATAGTTACATTATTTTTTTATTGCATTTTATTTTCTAGGTGTGTTATTATGTATTATGATTCAAATGTACGATCTACTACATAATTACATTAGTAAGTGGGGAGTTTCACATGCTAAGATGCATTTCACTATTCAATCTAGTTGCCATCTTTTTTTGTTTTACGACAGTTGCTTTGTGTGCTTCTCTGGATACTAGCCAAGATTATGAGGATGTTGTTTATGGAAAATTACCAGACAAGCAGGCAAACGATCTTGAATATTTTGACAAATTGGCCAAGGCGCTCCTAGATAGACCGAATACCAGAGATGATTTGTTAGAATATCTTGGTAATGGTATAAAGAGTTTGCAGTACAGGATAGACCATTATGAACCTAGGTATGATGTGTATCCTGAAGGCGCGCCTATAACGTATGGTATGAATGATTATACCAGTCTTACACCGATTAGTGCTGCGAAAGCTGCTGCAGATTCGAAAAAGCTTTTAAATGCATTGATAAAAATTAAACGACATGATACTGCAAAAAAAGGAATAGTAGCTGTTGTGGCTGCATCGTTGGCATTATTTGGACTGATCAAGCTTTACAGGTATCTATATCCTAAAAAATCACCAAAGCCTGGATGCAGTGGCATGTCAGAACCGGAACCAGAGGTTCAACAGTCTGTTTTTGACCTATAATTGTAAAGTAACGCCAGCTCGGTTTAAGGAATTACAGATCGTCGTTGCGAGGCTCCGTCCGAAGCAATCCAGTTCAAAATTCTTTATCTTTTTGTTCATAACGCCGCTCATGTTGTAAAATCTTTCATTTTTCTGGATTGCTTCGTCGCCAAAGGCTCCTCGCAACGACGAACCAGATGAATTTTCACTTAAATCTTTATCCCGAACTGGCGTTAAAGTAGTATATCAGGGACTGTAATATTTTTGATTGGCAATAG
>Ga0207000_1074_pt1 | contig 36786 bp, 29 predicted proteins | sample Alteio_BWMinCont_90_FD_153498 | JGI IMG/M metagenome (GOLD analysis project Ga0207000, IMG submission 153498) | Enriched cells from forest soil in Barre Woods Harvard Forest LTER site, Petersham, Massachusetts, United States -... | ecosystem: Environmental > Terrestrial > Soil > Temperate forest >...
GAGGATTCGGAAGCACGCTTTCTGGAGACGGAGCGCGGCTTGCCGCTGGGAATTGGATTGGGAGAATACTCTGAGGCGGAAATCCATTTGTCCCAAGGCTCGCGCCTGCTGTTTTATAGCGATGGCATCACCGAAGCGACGAATCCGGAAGGGGAAGAATACGGCGCGGAACGGCTTGAAAAGCACTTTCGGCAAGCGGATGCTTCGGCGGAGAGCATTCTCGAAGATGTGCGGATGTTTGCCGACGGGGAAGGGTTGCATGACGACGCCACTGTCATTTTGGTGAAAGCGTAGGTCGCCGCGATTACACTGCGGGCGTGGAAGCCCGCGCCTGCATCAGCTGAAGCGGGCTCTGTGTTCTTTCAGAATGCAGCGGTCCATGATTACGAAGATCCCGGCTTTGCGACCTTTCTCTGCACCTTTCTGGTTGATGACTTCTTCCTGCATCCAGATGGCGGGAATCTTCAACTGGATCGCCTGATCGACAATCTCCTCCACGAATTCGGGACGTCGAAAGATGTTCACGATATCGACTTTCTCGGGAACATCGAGCAACGATGCATAAGCCGTTTCGCCCAAGGCCTCTTTAATCTTAGGATTGACCGGAATTATTCGGTAGCCGTTCGACTGCATGTATGCGGAAACTCCGTAACTCGGGCGCATGGGGCTGTTCGAGAGTCCGACTACGGCGATGGTTTTGGAACGTTGCAACAGATCTGCAATGGGATCAGGTTGAGGGGATGAAGACATCCCAAGCATTGTAGCGACGCCGGTCGGGGAAGCCAACTTTGCGGCTCCTCGCTTTCTAATCTTTCTTAACCGTTTCTGACTTCTGCCTGAACATTCGGAGCGCCATTTTACGAACCGTATCCGAGACTTCTTTATTGCCGGCAAGGTTCTTAAGATCCGTGGCCAGCAAATGCTTGATCAGGCCCAGGGAGACATCGATGGGCGTGCGAGGGTTGTTGCAAAGGTTTCGCACGACCGCGTATTGCTTCATGAAGCGGCGCTTCAGAGTAATAGCACGTAGAACCGCCTCGAGCACATTCTTTTGATTGGCAAACTTTTCGACTTCGCCATCGGTCAGCTTCGGTGATTCGAGCACAGCGAGGGCCACGATTTTCGTCCCGTCGCGAATGAGGAGCGACCGTTCTTCCTTGCTGCCTTTCATCGCCAGTTGAATGCGTCCGGTGATACCAAGCTTGGAGATTTTCTGGAGCGCGCTACCTCGTTGTTCTTCGGGACTGAGATAGGCCTTTTTGACTGGAGACGGCGCTTTCTTCACTGCCGTGGCTGCACCTTGGGAGGAATATGAAGCGACTGCTTCTGTTTTTGCCTCGACGGGCGCCGGTTCCGGAAACTCGGCAACGGCAGACGGAAGTTCCTCTACTCCGCCGATTGGCTGGAACGGTTTGTCGCCTTCGGCGGAGATTTCGGTGGCATGCTCAGTCAGGTAGGCGGCGGTCGTTGTGTCAGTGGCTTCGTCCGTGCCGGGGTCAACGCCGGTTGCTTGATTGAGAAGCTCTGGCATTATAGGTTCGGCTGTCGCTTCTTGCGAGGGCGCTGTGGTCTGGGGTTCCTGCGCAGCTTGCGGAGCCAATGAAGCAAGCTTCTCCGCAATCGCCGAGGATTGCGTCGGGTTCAAGTTCGGGTTGGAGCTTAGGGAACTCAGAATCGTTTTGGACTGGTTGACACGTTGGCTCTTGACCAGGGTTTCCAGCATATAGCGCGAGGCCGCAGCGGCGAGTTCAGCCAAGGACTGGTCGGAAACAGAAGGGTTCTCGAGCAATGCCGGAAGCAGCGTTGGCCGAAGATTCCCGGGTGTGATCATGTAGGCCAGCACTTCTTTTGGGGTGTGCGGATCGGCTGCGGCTTTGCGCGAAGAGGATTCGTCCCATCCCGCCAGGGTGAGGCGGGCTCGCTCAGCGAAGATTTTGGTCTGCGTCGCCAGATAAACCAGGATCTCGATCATGTCCTGCGGAGGGACGGCGAGCGCTCCCCGAGCGGCGGTCTGCATCACTTGCGAAGACGCCATTGACGAGCGGATGGTGTCGATCATGCGTGGCATAGATGTTGGTCAGCTCCGAACAATGCTGGACAGTATAGGATCGCGCCGAGCAGGGTTGTTTCGCTAGCAATTTGGTGAGCAGTAACGTTACGAAAGGCACTTGATGGACCGTTCTATACGGTTTCAGCGACGCAAGAAACTACTTCACATTATTGATCAGGACTACATCGCTGTTTACGGAACCGCGCGCCAGGAACAATTGCTTGCCGTCAGGGGACCATGCGAAATTGAAAATCGTACCATCGGTAAACTTCGTGATCTGCTTAGGCGGATGGCCGTCGAGAGGCTGGCTCATCAGGTTGGAAACGCCATTTCTGTTATCCACGTACATCACAGCCTTGCTGTCGGGAGACCATCCAAACGACGTGTCCACCAAGTAGGAAAGCTTGGTTGGCTCGCCACCCTCAATGGGCATATAGGCGATCTCAAAGCGGTCTGCTGGTTCCTCTAGCGCATAAATCGCGATCCACTTTCCGTCGGGAGAGATTGTAGGATTGGTTGCAGTACTTTGGGTGAGGGGCTGAGACGTGCCACCAGAGAGAGGCTGCTTCCAAAGCCAGATTTTGCCATTGCGCGAAGATTCGTAAATCAGCCACTTTCCGTCGGCCGTGATCCGCGGATTGACGTCGCTGCCTCCATCCGTAAGCTGTTTTTGGCTACTGCCATCAATATTCATGCTCCAGATATTGCGACGACCGTCGCGGTCGGAGGAAAAAACCACGGTTCGGCCATCGGGAGAAACGGCCGGTTGAAGGTTATTGCCCGCGTTCACGGTCAATTGCGCTGGGCTGCTGCCATCGGCGCCCAGGCTCCAAATATCGCGATGGCCGCTTGCGTTTGAAGTGTACAGAACGCCACCGTTCGGCAGGGACGCGATGCCGGCTAGACCTTCGCTGGTCCCGCTCCCGGACGTGAGCTGTCGAGCGGTCGTGGCGGCACCCTGCGGGGCGATCCAAATTGACGAGGAGACTTCGGTCTGCACCGTAACCAGCGCGCTGGAATCGGCGGTAAGACTGACTCCGAAATACCGGTTCAAGTCGTTCGTGATGCGTCGCGCCTCCCCGCTGGGATAAGCGACAAACCAGAGCTGCGGCAAGAGGCTGGAACTTTGATCGGCGGCGTCGAGCACGAACCCGCTACCGTCGCCCAGCCAGGCTACGCGGCCGGGGCTGGACCACCTGTTGGATGAAATCGTTTTTTCCGCTCCGGTTGGGACCGGCACTCCCACCACGCTCCACTGAGCGGCGCCCATGCCCTCGGAGGCAACTGTGGCGATGGTCCGGCCATCCGGCGACCAGCTGGGACCGGCACTGTTACTGAACCAGGAGGCTGCGTACCTTGTGGGGAGCTTACGGCTTACCACAACGTGTTGCTCGGATCCATCTGCCCTCGCGACCGTAAGATCGTCCGTACCTTTAGACGGGGCGAAGCGGGCGAAGGCGATTTGGGAACCGTCGGGCGAAAGAGTGACGGGATCGTCGATGTCTACGACCAACTTTCGCGACGATCCTCCGAGCACCGGTACCTGATAGAGCACTGCCTGGGTCTCATTCTTGCCGGCAGTGACGTAGTAAACATAGTTGCCATCGCTGGAGAAGGTCATGCCAAAGTACACGACCTCCGCGGGAGGAACGATCTGTACGTTGTTTGCCGTCGTAACCTGACGGACCCAGAGGCTCTGTTTTCCGGCGTCTTCGATCACGTGGACAACGTATTTCCCGTCGGGAGAGATTGCAGCCACGCGAGACTTGCCAGTGTTGGTCAGGCGCGTTAGGTGGATATTTTGGAACGCTGCCGCTGCTGGCTTGGAGGCGCGGCTGGCGAATTTGTAGATGCCAAAAGCTGCAGCCGCCGCCAGCACGACGGCTAGACTGATCGCCAGCAATTTCTTGCTTCCGTTTTCTGGGCGCGCTGGGAATTGTGCGGATGTGCTCGCGGCGGAACTTTGCGCGGGATCGGTCGGATGCTTTGCACTCGCCGGGGCAGATTGTGCCGGAGCGCTCACTGCCTCGTCTGCGGCTTGATATGCCGAGCGACGGCCAGAGCTGCTGTCTCGTTGCAATCGCTTGAGGTCGCCGCGCATTTCGGACGCGTGCTGGTATCGGAGGTCGCGATCTTTCTCCGGCGCCTTGTTGATGATTTCTTCTAGCCGGGGTGGGACGTCCGGATTGAGGCGTGCCGGCGCGGGTGGCATGCGATTCAGGATGGCGTCGAAGATCATCGCCGAAGTGTCGCCGCGAAACGGCAGCGTACCGGTCGCCATTTCGTAGAGCACCGCGCCGAACGAGAACAGATCGGTGCGTGCGTCCAGCTCTTTTCCCTTGGCCTGCTCCGGCGACATATATGCCACGGTGCCAACCGCGGTGCCCGGGCTGGTCAGAAAAACCTGGCTCATGCCTGCCATGGTTGCCGCTGTTGCTCCTGCGTCACCGGATTTGCCGGTCACCGGAGTAAGCTTCGCGAGGCCGAAATCGAGGATTTTTGCGTGGCCGCGCTTGGTGACGAACAAGTTGGCGGGCTTGATATCGCGATGAACAATGCCTTCGGTGTGGGCGGCGTCGAGTGCGTCCGCGATCTCGATCGCCAGCGAGAGTAAAGTCTCGGTATCCAGCGGCTGACCCGAGATACGGTGTTTCAGGGTCACGCCGTCGAGAAATTCCATCACGATGAAAGCCTGACCGTCCTGCTCATCGATCTCATGAATAGTGCAGATGTTCGGGTGATTCAGAGCCGAGGCGGCCTTGGCTTCGCGCTGAAAGCGGCTCAAGGCCTGGGGATCTTTGGCTACATCATCCGGCAGAAATTTGAGGGCTACGAAGCGGCCGAGCTTGATGTCTTCCGCTTTGTAGACGACGCCCATACCTCCGCCGCCGAGTTTCTCGAGAATTCGGTAGTGCGAAATGGTCTGGTTCAGCAGTTGGTTTGGGCCTCAGGCATGGAATGTTATCAGTCGGCGAAGAGAAAGGCGACTATGGAAGTTTGGGCTTCGCTCGGTTGGTCGGGGCAGCCTCCCCGCGTGTTTACGATTGCTTCTCGCTGCGGCGCATTTGGAGATAGGCGCGGATGAACGGTTGCAAGTCGCCGTCAATTACGCGGTCCACGTCGCCGACTTCCATCTTGGTTCTGTGGTCCTTGATCAGACGATACGGTTGCAGAGTGTACGAGCGGATTTGCGAGCCGAAGTCGATGTCCAGTTTTGAATCTTCGATCTTCTTGGTCGCGGCGCGCTTCTTCTCCAGTTCGTTTTCGTAGAGCTTGGAACGGAGCATGCTCATGGCTCGGTCTTTGTTCTTGTGCTGTGAGCGCTCGTTCTGGCACGCGGCGACGATCCCGGTGGGAATGTGAGTGATGCGCACGGCGGAGTCGGTGGTGTTGACGTGTTGCCCACCCTTTCCGCTGGAACGATAGGTATCGATGCGCAAATCGTCGGGCTTGATCACGATGTCGATGCTGTCGTCGATTTCCGGCGAAACGAAGACGCTGGCGAAAGACGTATGGCGGCGCTTGGCCTGATCGAACGGGGAAATGCGCACCAGTCGATGCACTCCAATTTCGCTGGTCAGCAGACCGAAGGCGTATTCGCCGTTAACCGCGAAGGTCGCGGATTTGAGGCCAGCTTCTTCGCCGGGTTGGTAGTCATAGAGCACGGTCTCGAATCCCTGACGCTCCGCCCATCGCAAATACATTCGCAGCAGCATATCTGCCCAGTCCTGCGATTCCGTGCCGCCTGCTCCGGGATGGATGGTCACGATGGCGTTGCGCGCATCGTTCTCGCCCGAGAGCAGAGTCTCGGTTTCGAGGCGGTCGACGAGTTGACGCAGCGAGTCGATTTCGCGGCGCAGATCGGCGTCGACACTTTCGCCTTCGCGAGCCAGATCAAAGTAGGCGGAAATGTCGTCACTATGGCGCATAAGATTGGCTTCGTTGGCCAACATATCTTCCAGACGCTTTTTTTCGCGCATGACCTGCTGGGATTTTTGTGGATTCGACCAGAGATTGGGTTCGGAAGCTTGTTTTTCGATCTCGGTCAGATGTTGGCGCAGATTACCCGCGTCAAAGATACTCCCGAAGTTCTCGGACTTTGTCTTTCAGAGGTGCGTATTCTTTTTCTAACTCTTCGACCATGATGTTTCCTCTTTGAATTCGTCGCGGGAGACGTTGCTGGCCATAGAAACGTAACTTGCTAGGTTTCTTTTGGCGTTCGAGCTAACAGCCGCATGAACAGCGCTGCTAATGAAATTATCGCACACAGATAGGCGAACCAGTCTCCGTGGCGGGTGTAGAACGTTGTCACGTTCGATAGAGCATACGGAGCCTGCAGCACCGTGCGTATTTTGCGATCGGCGCTGGCCACGATTTGTCCGTTGGGATCGATCACTGCGGTGCGCCCGGTGTTTGTGTCCAGGAGCAGCCAGCGACCGTTCTCAACAGCACGCATGCGGGATTGCTTGAGATGCTGGGCATAGGCTCCGCTGTCGCCGTACCAGCCATCGTTGGAAATATTAACCAACACCTGGGCTCCGTTGTTGGCGAACTGTCGGATGTCGTCCGGAAAAATGGATTCGTAACAGATGAAGACGCCAAGCTTGCTTCCGCCCGCGTCGAGGGGCACGCGCGAAGTGCCTCGGGAAAAATCTCCGACTTCTTTGGTCAACCCTCCTGCAAAAGAAAAAATTTGCTTGAAGGGGACGTATTCGCCGAATGGGACGAGATGAATTTTGTCGTAGCGAGAAACCCAATCCCCGGTCGGGCTTACGAGCGAGGCCGAGTTGTAGATTTCAGTGGGCTGCGCTGGCGTCGCACTGGCGTTGCGAATGCCGATACTGCCGGCGAGTACCCACGCGTTCGATTGTCGCGCAACGTTGCTCACTGCGTCTCGGAAGAGTGGGTCGCTAGTGTAAAACGGCGCAGGGTTCTCAGGCCAGACAATCAAATCAGGATGCGACGGACCGCTGGCGGCAGCGAGACTGATTTCAGTCAAGTCGCGTAAAGTATCGTTGAAATACTGCTTCGTCCAATCGGAACCTTCGAGGATGGGTACATTGGCCTGCACAAGAACGGCGGTGTGGTCGGCGGGAGGTGCGGGCGCGGAAACCAGACTTCCGGCTTGCAGAATAACGGCGGCGACGATGGTTGCGAGCAAGAGACGTGTTCGTTTATCGCGTGGCACGAGAAAGGCGGCGGCCAAAGCCGCATTTACTAGCATGATCTCAAACGATATTCCGTAGACGCCCGTGACTGAGGCGATGCGAGCCAGAGGAATGTTATCCACCTGGGTAGTGCCGAGCAGGCCCCAGGGGAATCCGGTGATGCGGGTGCGAGCCAGTTCGACGCCGACCCAGAGCACGGGCGAGAGCAGCAACACTCGCAGGTTAACTGGACGGTTCCCCGCTACCAAGCTCACCAACAGGCCAAAGACCCCGTGGTAGATCGCAAGGTACAGGCAGAACAAAATCAAAATGACAATTCCGACTGGCATGCTCACGCCACCGTACTGATGCATGACGCTGTAAATCCAATAGCAGGTACCGGCGTACCAGAGAATCCCGCAAGCGTATCCGAGCACAAACCCTTGAAGCGGGCTGGCGGGAAGTAGTTTGATGCCGGCTCGCAGCTGAAGAGTCTGCGGCTGTCGAGTTCGCAAAATTGCGATCAGCAGCGGCGTAACCGCTACCCAGCAGAGCATGTAGAGATTGGGCAGGGGGAATATCAGGATCTGCAGGACGGCGGAGAACAGAACCAGAAGCCAGGCACTTTTGTGAATGTGTGACACGTGAGCAGGATAGCAAAAGGCGGGCTTTAGGCTTTAGGCTTTAGGTCGCTACTGACTTTCATTCTGACAAACTCAGCGATTTCTTTCGTTACGTACTCGGGCGGGTGAATGTGGAAGATCGGGCGGCTTGCAACTGGTTTTAGCGAGATGCCTGTCCACGCCGCCCTGTCTTCCTTAGGCGCATGCAAAATAACGGCATCGGCTTGGTCGAGAAATTCCTGGGCTGAGCGTTTGAAATCCGCGGTCGCTCGGTCAAGAACCGTCAAATAAAGATCCGGACGGACAAACTTCAGAATGCTGTTTGATTCGAGGATTGCATTTTCCGACTCGGCGAGCCGAAGGCGGATGGTCGGTACGGCTTCTGCCAAACGGCCTTGTTCAGTGCGTACCCAAAGGGCGCGGACCGCGCCAGCTATGAGAAAGCGCGAGGTGTCGGACTCGCCGGAACGATCTTTCTCTTCCGAGATCGCCCAACTGTGATCATCGGTAGCGCAGTGGCAGGATTCGCCGTTGAGCGAGCACACTCCGTGTCCATATTGTGTGATTTTAAGGGCGGTCCAGCGATATTCCGGCAAAGCTGCGATCAGGCCGGCAACTACGCTGGTCTTACCTACACTGCGCGAATGTCCGCCGATTACGACAATTGCCATGGTGGTCGATTTCGCGCGCGATGGCGCCCGCGCCATACAAACAGCCTACTTTTTTCTTGCCAGCCGTGCCAGCACAGCCAGTTCTTTGAGGTATTGCTGGATGGGCCGCGCCGGCGTGCCCCAGAAAACTACGCCCTTGCCGCGAATTACCTTCTTGCTGGGAACGCCACATTGTGCGCCCAGGATCGCGCCTGCCTCGATGCGAACATGATCGGCAATGCCGACCTGACCCGCCACTACCACGCCATTTTCCAGCAACGCGCTGCCGGAAAGGCCGGTTTGCGCGGCGATCACCACGTCCTCGCCGATCTGGCAGTTGTGGCCAATGTGGACTAGGTTGTCGATTTTTGTGCCTCGGGCAATGCGGGTTACATCGAGAGCTCCGCGATCGATGGTGGTGTTGGCGCCGATTTCGACGTCGTCTTCGATCTCGAGGCGTCCGACCTGAGGGAACTTTTCGTAATGACCGGTCGCCTGATCTCGCACGTAACCGAAGCCGTCGCTGCCGAGAACCGCTCCGGCATGAACGATTACGCGGTCTCCGAGGCGCACACCGGGATAGATCGTCACATTCGGATACAAATTGCAGTTGCGTCCGATGATTGCGTTCGCGCCGATCACGCTGCCGGCGCCGATCCGCGTGCCCTCGCCGACGTCCGCACATTCGTCGATGACGACTCGCTCTTCGATTCTGACGTTGCCAGCTGGTCGCGCCGACGGATGAACGATTGCGCTGGGATGGATGATGGGCTTGGGCTCGGGTTTAGCACAAATAAGTTGCGCTGCGCGGGCAAAAGCCAGACGCGGTTGCTTGGCGAGCAGCAGTGGCTTGGAGGTTGGCTTCCCTGTCGCGAATTCACCGGCGATTACCGCTGCAGCCTGCGATTCCAAGGCTGGGCGCACATGCTTTTCGTCGTCCACGAAAACCAGATCGCCCGGCCCGGCCGATTGGACGCTCGCAATGCCCGTCAATTGCGCACTTTCGTCTCCGAGCACGCGGGCCTGTACAAACTCGGCGACCTCTTTGACCGATCGCCCCCTGACTAAAGTCATGGCACCTTTTTATACGTTTGCCGTGGGAAAGGGAAGCTGGGGATAGAATGTTCGAATGGAGCGGAAGATTTTCTGGATCAGCTTCACCGTGCTGGGCTTGGCTGCCGATTTTGTTTTGCCACTCTGGTGGGCTTTGGGGGCAACCATCCCAATTGTGTATGTGAGCTGGTGGATCGCCTATCGGAGTGACTGGTTTGGGTAGAACTCGCAGGATCGCGTATCGAAGTGACTGGTTTGGCTAGAATTCAGCGGGCTCGTGTCACGAGTTGTTTTTCCAGCGTTGTTGCCGTTATTGAGACGTTACTTCAGGAATCGAGTCCTGTCGGTTGCCCGATGCTTCGCTAGATCGTCGAGACGGGGTACTTCATTCAGGTCTTTCAGCGCCTTTTGTCCTTGGAACCACTTAAACACGAAAAACGCATGGACCCCGAATGCCCACAACGAAAAGGTGACTATGAGGGCGATCATGTCAGTGGAATAAAGGGCGATCCCAGCGAGGAACGCCCAGCGCTGGCCGCTGCGCCCTGCAAATCCCAGCCCTAACATGACAAGAAACCACATCACCGCCGTGCAGTATACGACTAGAGGGTAAAGAGGACCGAGTGGCCTGCCATAAAGCGTCAGGAGGTCAACAGTACCAATGCTCACCAGAAGGTTCAGCCTCACCGGAAGGAGGCCGGTGCCAAGCGCAGATAGACCTGCGGCCCAGAAGAAGTAGTTCGCATCGCTTCGGATATCGGAAAGTAGTTCGGCACGTCGCTGTTCTTCCGATGCCTTGTACTCCTCGTCGGTCTGACCTGCGCCAACATTCAACGTTTGCATAATGCGACCACCTTGCCAATTGCGAAGAAAGTATAAACGCAGAGAGACGCGAGTCAAGTAGCGAAAACAGGCCCCCAGGCTCGTGGGATCTTTTGTTGTGGGCTCGCCCTTGGAGAGGCACTCGGACTAACTTCCAGCTAATAAAGCGGCGGCTGGCCTTCTGGCCGCGTCTTCCAGCGGCGATGCACCCATAGCCATTGATCCGGATAACGCCGCACGTAGTCTTCGATCACTTTTGTGAATAATGCAGTGTTGGTGACAGCATCCGCATCATCATTTCCCGTGCGCACCAGATTGACTGCGGGGTCAAAACGCAGGCGGTATTTTCGCAGGGCGGGATCCCAGATGGTGAAACCTGGGACAACGGCAGCGTCGGTCCGCAAGGCGATTCTGGCTAAGCCGCTTGCCGTGCACGCTGGGATTTCGAAGAAGTCGACGAACACTCCTTGCGGTGGAGTCATGTTCGTGTCCATGAGAATGCCGACGGTTTCTCCCGCCTTCATGGCCGAGAGCAGGCCCCGGACAAAGTCGTCTTTGTCGACCATGGAGTTGCCGTGCATGGTGCGATATTGGCGCGTGAGGCGATCAAGGTACACATTGTCCAAGGGGCGCATCACGACGTGCAGGGGGTGTCCGTGGAGCGAATGCGTGAAGGCTGAAAGCTCCCACGCTCCCAGGTGTGCGGTCAAAAACAGCACACCCTTGCCTCGTGCCAAGGCGCGCTCGAAGTTCTCGAATCCGTCGTAGATTACGACTTTGTTTACATTTTCCCGCGTGTACTTGGGAAACAAACACACTTCCGCGGCTTGCCTTCCAAACGAAGTAAAAACCCCACGCAGGATTTTGGCGCGCTGGTGATGGCTCTTCTCCGGAAATGCCAGCGCCAGATTATGCATCCCCACGCGCCTAAGCCGGACATGCAGAACGTAAACGATCCAACCAAGGCTGATTCCCGCAGCGCGTGCCAACGGACGAGGCAACGCTCCTATGAACTTGATGATCACCCAGGCGAGGGCGTACTCGATGCGCTGACGCATGTTGGGGGAAAGGGTGACGGTAGCATCCGGGGAATCCTACGTCAAACAAATGACGGCGCCACACTGATTATCGAAAGGCTAGAAAAAGCTTGCTGCGGAGCAAGAGGCCTATTGCGGATTTGGGTAAGCAAAAAAATGCGGGGTTGGCAACGGTGACCCTAATCTCCGCTCCCAACCCCGTCTCCCAGGTTCTGTGGTAGGTGAATCGAGTATGCGGCAGGGGGAGAAAGCGGACAAGATTACGAGGGTCATTGTCCTTTGGTAACTATGCGGGCGGCTCTTACTACATCAGAGCCTTCTTTACAATTTCACGCCGTTGTCGTCCTCGTTGCTGTCGCCGTCCTCGCTGTCACCGGAGTCGTCGCTGGACTTGTAGAGCTTGTAGTCCCTCTCGACTTGGTCCGCTTCGGTTTTTCGACCCAGGCTATCGAGAGCTTTAATCAAGCAGGGTCGAGCCATGTTCCAATGTGGATCCATATCAAGCATTTCGCGAAATTCGGTCACGGCATCCGAAAACAGGTTGAATTGGCACATGGTGTAGCCGAGGTTTTGCCGCACCGCCATATTTCTCGGAGCCAAAGCCTTGGCCTGGTTGAGGGCGGCCAGCGCTTGCTGAGGGTGTCGCCATTTCGTGTAAAGATTGCCAAGATTGTAGTAGTACATCGCGACGTTGGGGTCCAGTTCGATGGCTCGCTTGTATGCCGCCTCGGCTTTAGCCCACTCATTCTGTTGAGCTAGAGCGATCCCTTGATTGTTCAGATCCTTCGCCTCGGTATTGCTTCCCGCCTTAAGGTCGGATAGGTCTTCGACTTTATCGCCACCGGCAGCGGGTCCTCCTGAATCCTGCGTTTGCATGGTGGAGGACAGGGCCAGGTACTTGTGCGCTTCGGCATTGGCAGGTTGCAGACGCAGTGCCTGTTTTGCCTCGTCCGCTACCTGAGAACCTTGCTCGAGCCGGTAATAAATCTGCGCCAGGCGGACATGCGCATAGGCAAAGTTAGGATCCAATTCTACGGAGCGGACGAAAGCGGTCTTTGCGGAGGCGAAATCGCCGCTGATGAAATTCAGGTTGCCGACGGCTGCGTAGAGGTTCGCATCCTGATTCCCCTGAACACAGGTTTCTAGACTGTGGCGAGCCGTGGCGTAGTCCTTGCCACTGAAAGCTTGGGCTGCAGCGATCAAAGCCTGCGGAACCTCCGAGGAAGTGGAAGCGTCAGGATGCAAAGGCACATTGGGCAAAGCGGCAAGAAGTTCTGGCGCGACGCGGGCCTCCCTCAGACGATCCAGTTGAGTGTTGTCGGGCACAAACGTTATTCCACGGGTTTGCACCTCGTTCAAGATGTCGGGCATCGCCATTCCAGCGATTTGCCATGTCACCAGGGTGGTTGCGGAGAGCGGAGGCCGCGCCGGGTGCTGGTTGTCTTGGTTAGCTTGCGCTGCGCGCCTGGCACGGAAGGCGCGGGCCGCATCGCCGACCGATTCCGTTTCCTGGGCACGGACTGGAAGAGTGGCACAGATAGCCAGAGTCAGGCAAAAACCTGCGAGCAACCGCGACCGCTGCTGGCGGGGAGTCTTCAGCACAGCATGTGTATCAAAGCCAAAAGGCCAAGCGTTGGCTGGCAAGAGAGAGTTTTGCATTGTGACCGTCCCCAGATGAGAGTTTTGCATCTGCCGGGGGACGGGCAGAGGAGCTTACGAAAGAGCTAAGGCCTTATTTCGCTGCGACCAGGTTGTGCGTAATGGCATGAACCGAAAGCGCAATGCGGTTCTGCACCCCAACCTTTCGCATTAACTTGGCGACGTGCGCCTTCACGGTTCGCTCTTCGATACCCAACGCGGAACCGATTTCCTTATTAGAGCGTCCGGCCACCAGCATTTCCAGCACTTCTTTTTCGCGGTCGGTGAAAGTTACTCGACCGGCGGGGAATATGCGTCCTGGAGACGAAGACACCCGTTCGATGAACATGGAAAGCACCCGCCGGGGCGCCCACACCGAACCTTCATTCACTACTCGGATGGCCTGCACAAACTCAGTCGGCGAAGCGGCTTCGTCCACGTAGCCCTTAGCGCCTGAGGCTATGGCCTTCAAAATCGTCTCTTCATCAATGCCGGAACCTGTCACAATGATGCGCAGGTCGGGGCGCGTGGCTTTCATGGTGGCCATGAGATCGAACAAGTTCTGGCCATTGCGATTGCCTAGCAGGACGAGATCAATGCCCTGCAAAGCAGAAAGATCGGGAAGCGAGGCAGAGATCAACTCGAAATCCGACTCATTGTCGAACAGGGCCCTAAATCCCACGAACCGCAGCGGATCACTTTCCACTACGGCAATACGGATCGGCGCTTTCTTTACCGGTGCAGCTTTCGCGGCCATTGCTGATTTCATAGCTTTCCTACTCGAGTAGATGGTTTAGCATATCCGCATCCGTCCCTGATGCAAAGCACGGTAACGGTTTTGCAATTACGGCGGTAACATGCAAACATCGTTAGAAAGAGGCGGAAATTCATGAGGTTACCTTACCGATTACGGTCCGGGAAACGAGTGTGCGGGATTGCGCTGTTGCTGGTCGCAGGAACGTTGATTTCCCTGGCACAGACCACGTATCAGCCAAAGTTTAAGGGAGATCCGGCGCGATCGGAATCTGAAGCCAACGCCCTTGGGTACATGCGTACCGTCATCCGGGCGCAGCAGCAGTACTTCAAGAAGAATAATAAGTACGCCCCGACCTTGGCCGACCTGGTGCATACGGGCTCTTTCACCAAGCGCATGACCCAGACGGATCGGGGGGATTACACCGTAAGTTTTCACTCCCGCAAAGATGGCTACGAGCTGACAATGACGCCAAAGCAAGTGGACGCCGAACATCGCGCCTTCTACGCTAATGAGGATGGAGTTATGCACGCCGATGAGACGAAAGCGGCGGACGAGAATTCGCCGGCGGTGAAGTAAAGCTGGCGGCCTCATGGGCGTGGAGGCCCGCGCCTACATTAACTGCTAGCTAGCTGATCCTGATTTGATCTCTATCGCTTTGTCGTTGCGGTAGGTGATGCTGAGGGGATTGCCGCCGTTCGGATAGTTCACTGTGCGATTTCCTGGTTCGCCGGATTTTTCTGGAATCCCTAAGCCAATTGAGAAGTCTGCCTGCAGCTCGCTCATCCCCGGCTTGACCTGGTGTTTGTCGATGGCGTCCCAGATGTCGCCTGGCCAGTGTTTGTAGAGTTCGTGGGGATCCTCAATGAACAGCATGTCATCGGAGTAAAACTTGTAGTCAATCCCCTTGATTGATCCGACGGAAAAAGCGTAGTTCTTGCCATCTTTTTCGAATACTGCCATCACCTGCCGCTCGCCGGGCGATTGGGGTGCGTCCGCGGTGATGACCTCTTTGATTTGCAGCTTTTCAATTGGCAGGAGCTTGCCGGCTTCCTGCGAGAAGTCGACGCGATGGCGCGGCGGATCGTAGGGATAAAACGTGTAGGCATAACCGACCTTAACCCAAACGGGCTGCTGGGTGAGTTGCTGAGCTGACTTCAGATCGTAGGGATAAAGCTTCTTCGGAGTCACGTAATAGTCGGGATTCAGCGGGGGCGCCTGTTTCTTCGCTTCCTCGATCTGGCTCTCATGCCGTTGGTACAAGATGTAGGCGAGGCGGCAACCCGAGACGAGGATTGCCACAATCATTACGAGTTGAAGCCTTTGTTTAAGTTCAGAACTGATCTGCATCAAGCGTAACCTTACCAGAATCTAGCCACTACCACCCCTCGGAATCAAGGTTTCGAATGTTTGCTCGAATCTGGCACTCCAAATCCTGGGTCAATGCGGTAAACTTACATATGGCGCGGCACTCTGTCCACGCCCATTTCTAGGAGAAGACCATGGCTGCCGTGACGGAAGGCGAAGTTCTAAGCGCTCTGAAACAGTGCTACGACCCGGAGATTCCCGTGAACATTGTGGATCTGGGTCTGATTTATGCAGTCCGCTTTGAATCCGTCGCCGAGGATCGCCAGGATGTTTCGGTAGATCTGACGCTCACTTCTCCGGGCTGCCCGTCGCATGTCATGATCGGCGAGCAAGTGAAGGCCAGGCTGGAGCAATTGCCCGGAATCCGCACCGCGACAGTGAATGTGGTGTGGACCCCTCCGTGGACCCCGGATCGTTTGAGCCCTGAAGCCAGAACACAATTGGGCATCGAGTAGAGAAGCGAATCTGCTGGCCTTGATCATCCCGCCGACTGCGCGTCGGCACAGTTTTCCGCCATCCAAAGCCAGAGTCCTGCAGCTTTCGAAGCTGGTTGACAAAGCTTCTCATCGAAGATAAAGTTTGCCTCCGATTCATTCCCTATCCCGCAATTTTCGTGCGCAGGAGGCAGGCCATGCGGAAAATGTTCAGGCAGACAATTTTCCTGGTGGTATTCTCGGCCGTGCTGCTCGGGCTGTCTCTTGATGACGCGCAGGCGTCAGGAGTAAAAACCTATCGTGGCAAGTTTTCGGACGGGGCGAAGTACCTGATCCAGGTTCCGTCGAAGTGGAATGGCACGCTGGTTTTGTACAGCCACGGATATGTGGTGCCCGGGTCGTCGAATCCGGCGGAGGATGTTGGCGATCCGATCACAGGCGGCTACCTTCTAGCCAACGGTTATGCCTTGGGCGGATCCTCTTACGCTACAACGGGCTGGGCCTTTCAGCAGGCGGTTCCCGATCAGATAAAAGTTCTGGATACGTTCAAGACTTTGGTTGGGACACCGAGCCGCATCATCGCATGGGGACATTCGTTAGGCGGCATGGTTACGGCTGGCTTAGTGCAACTTTATCCTGAACGCTTTGATGCGGCGCTCCCGATGTGCGGAGTGGTCGCGGGAAGCGTTGGCACCTGGAACCAGGCTTTGGATTCCGCTTTTGCCTTCGACGTGCTGCTGGGATCGGGCTCGGGATTGCAGTTGGTAAATATCAAAGACCCTGTGAAGAATGTCACGATCGCTGAAGAGATCCTCTCTGCCGCACAGGAGAAGGCTCAAGGAAAGGCGCGGATCGCCCTGACGGCAGCTCTCGACGACACGCCTGGCTGGTACGATCCTCTATCGCCCGAACCATCTCCCACCGATTATGCGGCACAGGAAAAGAACCAGTACCTTTGGCTTGCCAATATCGACTTTCCGTTTGCTTTCGATCTCCGCGCAGAACTCGAGGGGCGCGCGGGCGGAAATGGCTCATGGAACAATGGAGTTGACTACAGGACCCAGCTCAAGAATTCCGTCGACTACGCCGAGGTTCAAGCCCTCTACCAGAAGGCCGGTCTGAGTCTGGATACAGACCTTCAGGCTTTGAGCGACGCTGCGCGGATCAAAGCCAAGCAATCAGCTCTGAATTACCTCGAACAAAATATTATCTTCAACGGAAAGATTCCCATCCCGGTCCTGACCCTGCATACCAAGGGCGATGGTCTGGTAGTGGTGGAAGACGAAACCGCTTACAAGGATGTTGTCGACCGGGAGAACGACGGCGCACTGTTGCGTGACCTATTTGTGCATCGAGCAGGGCATTGCGAGTTTACTCCAGCGGAGACCGTAGTCGCCTTCGGGGCGCTGATCAGCCGCTTGGATACTGGCAAGTGGCCTGCGCTCGCTGCTAACAAGCTGAACGAAGCGGCCAAGGGGCTGGGATCGAAGTTTAATGTGTTGTCGGTGGATGGGAAGAATGTCCACGTCGCGCCCGCCTATTTCAAGTTTCAGCCTGCGATTTTTTTGCGGCCGTTTGATGCAGGCAAGGACTGAGGATAATTCTAACTGCGAACCGATTTAGCGTGGACCGCCGGACGAACACGGGTATTCGCGCCTACACTGCTTTGCTGCCCAATTCTGTCCAAAAACTGGACAGCGAAAACACGTTGAAAATCTCTTAAGTGTCCTGATTTGAAATGGTGCCGTGCTCCTGCAGCGAAATAACATTGACATCCATAACAAGCAGATTAAGAATCGTTGCCGTTGTCGCAACGAGGCCATTTCGTCATGGATAGAGATTCTTTTTGGAGAAATGTGGAGAAGAATTTGGTCCCACGAAGCTAATTTCTAAGGAGAAAAACCATGAATACACGTTTTGCTCGCCTCAGATCAGTGGCTGGAGTTGTCTTGCTGGCTTGTATTGGTCTGGCAAGTGTCGCTTCAGCTCAGGATATTAAGGCACAGCCGAAGGGAAGGTACGTGGTGTTGCCGTCACGCCTGCGGTATGACCTGAAGGTTCCTGCGGCTTCTTTGCAAACCTGGAATGGTTCGTTCAACTACCAGGGAACGAACTACACCTATAACATGGTCGGCACTGCGCCCTCCACAAATGCGTCAACCACGGTTCAGGTGTACGTCATCCCGCTCAAGGTGGTGATCACTCCTCGAAGAGGATCGCAAACTACCTATGACCCGTCACATGTGCTCTCGAACGGGAAGACGGTAACGAACAACACGGTTGGATCGCCGATTTTCAATTCGAGCACGACCTACGTTCAAGGTGGAGTTGACGTGGGCACAACCCAGTATATTGACGCCTACCAACGGGCTAATTTCTGGGGCACGGTGCAGAGCAATCCGAACTACCATCTGCTGTTGGGCGGACCGACCGTACTGGCGGAACAAACTTTGAGTCCACCCTCGCGCTATGGAACGACCGGGTCGCCCTTTGGATTTAAGGCCGGGCTGGTAGACATCAACTGGTTTGATGCTGAGTTGCAGAGCATCATCAGCAAGTTCAGCCAGATTCAGCCTAATACATTCCCCATCTTCCTTACCTATGACGTTTACCTCACAGAAAGCGGGCAATGCTGCATTGGGGGATATCACAGCTCTGAAGGCAGCGTCAGCAACCCGCAGGCTTACGCGCACGCGACTTATGTGGATCATCCTGGCGATTTCGCGCAGGATGTTTCCGCCCTGTCGCACGAAGCGGGCGAGTGGGCGGACGATCCGCTGGTAGTCAACACCAACGGCAACAACACGCCGTGCGGAATTCTGGAGGTGGGAGATCCGCTCGAGGGCAACGTCAATTATGGCGGCTATCCGTACACTCTGAACGGGTTTACCTACAATCTGCAGGATTTGGTGACTCTGCCTTATTTCGGCGCTCCCGCGAGCACTTCGGTGAACGACTTTTTCACCTTCCAAGGCGAGTCGTTGGGCGTTTGCCAAAACGGAAGCTAGGTTTTAAGACTAGGATGGCGTGGCCCGCTTCTCGGGAAGCGGGCCTTTTCTTTTTGCAGATCGGAGCGTCTCAAACCCGGATGTCCGCGCCGTCTGCCTCCACACGACCAGCGGAATCAGGTAAGATACTTCGTCGTTCGCTCTGCCCGACAAATGAACCGCGAATATCACCGAGGCTACAGTCAGGAACTTCATCGCGATATGGAAGCCTTGGTCTTCGGACACGGCGGGTCGCCTCTGCTGGTGTTCCCGACCTCCATGGGCAGGTTCTTTGAATACGAAGATCGCGGCATGATCGGGGTCTTAGGGTCGAAGATTGAAAGCGGAGAGCTGCAGGTGTTTTGTCCGGACGCCGTAGACACTGAGAGTTGGTACAACAAAAGCGTTCATCCGCGCCAACGCGTGCTGCGGCATTTGCAATATGAACGCTACATTTTGCATGAATTCCTTCCATTCCTGCGCTGGAAGAATCAAACCCCGAGATTGGCCGTAACCGGATGCAGCTTTGGTGGCTACCATGCCGTGAACTTTGCCCTGAAGCATCCGGATGTCGTGACGCATTGTGTGAGTATGAGCGGGGCATATGACATTCACCAGTTTTTGGACGGTTACTACGACGACGATTGCTATTTCAATTGCCCGGTCGATTACCTGCCGAAGATGAATGACGACTGGTTTCTGACACACTGGCGTCAGATGAAGATCGTGCTGGGATCAGCAGACTGGGATATGTGTCTCGATCAGAATGTGAAGATGTCGGCGATGCTGAATGAAAAGGCAGTGCCACATTGGCTGGATGTGTACGGCGACCATTCGCAGCATGATTGGCCGTTGTGGGAGAGGATGGCGGGGAAATACTTCGGCTAATGCGCGGTAGAGACGTAGATTGCTAAGTCTTTGCCGCGCGTGAAAAGAGAGACGTTGCAAGCAACGTCTGTACAGGAGAATCGCTGATGAAGAAGATTGGAATTCTGTTTGGGATGGAGAATACTTTTCCGCCAGCTTTCGTGGAGAAAGTCAACAGCATGAAAGTCGATGGCGTGACCGCCGAGTTCGTCAAGCTGGGCGGGGTGAAGATGGCGGGCCCCAGCGGGTACCGCGTGATCGTCGACCGGATTTCGCAGGATATTCCTTTCTATCGGGCGTACTTGAAGAATGCAGTGCTGAACGGGACAATCGTGGTTAACAATCCGTTCTGGTGGACAGCCGACGATAAGTTCTTTAATTATGCGCTGGCGACCGAGCTGGGCGTAGCGATTCCGCCGACCGTTCTCCTGCCACATAACAAACATCCTGAGGGCACGACCGACCAGTCGATGCGAAATCTGATTTATCCGCTGAACTGGGATGAGATTTTTGAGTACGTTGGCTTCCCTGCTTTTTTGAAACCGTATTCAGGCGGAGGCTGGAAGCATGTTTACAAGGTTCACTCGCCGGAGGAATTCTTCCATCACTACAATCAGACCGGCGACTTGTGCATGACCTTGCAGCATGGCGTGGAGTTCAAGGAATATTTCCGTTGCTACGTGGTTGGGCAGGAAAAGGTGCGGATCATGTATTACGACCCGCGGGCGCCATTCCACGAACGTTACGTGCGGAATCCGGTTCCGGCCCATGCCAAATTGCTGGAGCGCGTGGAGAAGGATGCGCTGACTTTGTGCCGTGCCCTGGGGTATGACCTGAACACGGTCGAGTTTGCGGTGGAAGATGGAATTCCTTATGCGATCGACTTTATGAATCCGGCGCCTGATGCGGAGGCCACCTCCGTGGGCCAGGAGAACTTCGAGTGGGTGGTGAATGCTGTCGCGGAAATGGCTGTGAAGAAAGCTCTTAGCGACGAGAATCCGGCGCGAGAGTTGCGCTGGGCGGCGTTTCTCGCGGGACCTGTGCCGGTGGCTGCCCCCGAGTCGAAACCAGTACCTCGCAAGCGGGTTCGAGCTTAAGCTAAGGTCGAGCGTCCCATCCCCACTGGACGGGCGTCTAGCGCCGTCCCTCCATCGCTTTATCCGAGCACAAACATCGGGCTTAGTTTGAGTCGGATTGTTATACTGTTTGACTGAGCTGCCCGCTGACGATGCGACCTACCTTTACTATCGGGATCGAAGAGGAATATCAGACCGTCGATCCGGTCACCCGCGACCTGCGCTCGCACATCCACACGGAAATGATGGAGCAGGGACGGATGCGCCTGCAGGAAAGGGTGAAGGCAGAACTTCACCAGGCAGTGGTGGAGGTCGGGACTTCAGTCTGCACGAATATCAAAGAGGCCAAAGAAGAGGTGAAGAAGCTGCGCCACGATATGGTCACGCTGGCGAAGCAAAATGGGCTGCGCCTGGCCTCGGCCGCAACCCATCCTTTTGCCGATTGGCGGGTGCAGGAGATCACGCCCGATGAGCGCTACAAGAATATTGTCGAGGACATGCAACTGGTGGCCCGCGCCAATCTGATTTTCGGGTTGCACGTCCACATTGGAGTTGAGGATCGCGAGATTGCCATCCAACTGATGAATCACGCGCGTTATTTTCTGCCGCACATCCTGGCGCTTTCGACCAATTCACCGTTCTGGCTGGGCATGAACACCGGGCTGAAGTCCTACCGCTGCAAGGTATTCGACAAATTTCCTCGCACGAATATTCCGGACTACTTTCCCAGCTGGGGCGAGTACGAGAACTTTATCAAGCTGCTGATCAAGACCAATTGCATCGACAACGCGAAAAAGATCTGGTGGGATATTCGGCCGCATCCATTCTTCAATACTTTGGAGTTCCGAGTATGCGATATTCCGATGCGTGTCGATGAGACCATTGCGCTGGCTGCGCTCATCCAAGCGACCGTCGCAAAGCTGTACAAACTTCACTCGGCGAATCAAGGCTTCCGCCTCTATCGGCGGGCGCTGGTGATGGAGAACAAGTGGCGTGCCTCGCGTTACGGCTTAGAAGGAAGGTTGGTTGATTTCGGCAAGCAGGAGGAAGTCCCAGCCCGCGAGTTGATTCTGGAGTATCTAGATTTCGTGGATGATGTAGTGGATGAACTGGATTCGCGCGAGGAGTTGAATTACATTCACGAGATTCTGGAAATGGGAACCGGGGCGGACCGCCAGTTGCGCGTGTTCGGGCAGACCGGTGATCTGAAAAAGGTTGTGGACTACATCATCGAAGAGACGGAAGTGGGGTTGACGGAGTCCCCGGTAATCGCTTCCGCTAGAAAAGTAGGGTAATGAGCGTTCCTGTTAGTCAAGCCAACCGCAATTTTAATACGATTCCATTTGATCCTGAACTCACCCCCGGAGCTCGCAACGCAGTAAGAGTTTGTTTGTGCGTGCAACCGGGAGAGAAGGTCACGGTCATCACCGACGAGGTCACCAAGGAAATCGCGGCGAGTATGGTCCATGAATTGGAGGCTGTCGGTGCTCCATACCGAGCGTGGGTGCTCGAGGACTTGGCGCCGCGGCCGTTGGGCGATCTTCCGCATGAGATCATTGACGATCTCGAAACCAGCCAGGTCAGTATCTTTGCCGTGCAGGCGCAGGCCAACGAACTGCGTTCACGCATGCAGATGACCGACGTGGTGAATCGGCGCAGGATTCGTCACGCGCACATGGTGAACATCAACCGGCAGATCATGCTGGAGGGGATGCGAGCCGACTTTCTCAAGGTGGACCGCATCAGCGTCAAGGTCGTCGACATGGTCCGGAAGGCGAAGCAGGTCCGAGCCAAAACGCCGGCGGGAACCGACCTGGTTGCGGATTTGAATCCAAATTATCGCTGGGTGAAGACCAGTGGGATCATCAGCCCGGACAAATGGGGGAACCTGCCAGGCGGAGAGGTTTTTACTACTCCAGGCGAGGTCAATGGGACATTCGTCATCGATGGCGTCGTCGGCGATTGGCTTTGCGCCAAGTTCGGCAGTTTGCGTGAGCATCCGCTGACCATTCGAGTGAAGGGAAATCGCGTGGTTGAGGCGCACTCCCCAAATCCCGAACTGGAGAAAGATTTCTGGAGCTACACCCACACCGACGAGAACAGCGATCGCGTGGGCGAGTTCGCGATCGGCACGAATATTGAATTGAAGGATGTAATCGGCGAGATTCTGCAGGATGAGAAGTATCCTGGGGTGCATATTGCCTTTGGCAATCCTTATGGCGCTCACACTGGGGCGGAGTGGTACTCGTCGACTCACATCGATGTTGTAGGCCGAAAGTTCGATATTTGGGTCGACGAAGAACAGATCATGCACGATGGGAAGTTCTTGATCGAAGCGTGATGTGGCAGAAGCCTTGAGCCCAGGCTCGCACAGTGCAATTCGTTGCATCCCCACAAAGAGATTTTCAAGGCTTCGAGTTGAACGTATCATGGTGCTCGTCCGAAGGTTCAGAAGCCGCCCGGCTGCTCTTCGGCGAATGCAATGCTTCGCGGAGGACTTCGATGAAGCGCCTGAAACCTCACTTCAACCTGATCGGACTGCTGGCAGTTGCGATATTCGTTTGGATGTCCGTTGGCACCGCATGGGCAGCCGCGTCAAAATACCAGGTGGCCTATCGCTTCCAGGGAGGACGCGACGGAGCCTACCCCTTCGCCGGATTGGTTGCAGACAAAAACGGCAATCTGTACGGCACCACCTATTCTGGCGGCCGAGATTCCGGGTTGTGCCAAGCGGACTCAGGATGCGGAACCGTTATTCAGCTCAGGCCACCGTCCACTCGAGGTGGTAGCTGGAGGGAAAGCGTCATCTACAGGTTCGGTCCTTTTGCCCATCCGGCAGCGAGTCTGGCCATCGATAAAGCGGGAAACCTCTATGGCACTACTGCATATGCAGGTCAGTCCGACAATGGGTCCGTATTCGAGTTGAAACGGCCGACTACTCCGGGCGGTGTGTGGACCAAGTTAACTCTCTACAATTTCGCTGGCGGCAACGATGGCGCAACTCCAGTATCGAGTCTAGTCTTTGACCAAGCGGAAAACATTTATGGAACCACAGAGTTCGGTGGTGGCGGACCATGCACAGTCTTCCAAAAGGGGCAGGGTTGCGGGACCGTGTTTGAATTGACACCTCCGACCAGGTTGGGCGGCGCGTGGAAGGAGTCCGTCCTGTATAGCTTCATCCCAGCAAACGGCTACCCGCTCGCCGGCTTAGTTTTCGATGTGCAAGGGAATCTTTATGGCACCACGGCCGGGGATCAAACCGCCAGCTTCGGCACGGTGTTCGAGCTGGCGCCGCCCGCCAAACGAGGCGGTTCCTGGACGCAAACGACGCTTTACAACTTTGGATCTGTCCAGAACGACGGAAACACGCCGCGAGGCGGGTTGATTGTCGACCAAAAGGGCAATCTATATGGCACTACTACCGCCGGCGGCAGCGAGAATGCCACCCAGTGCGACGGTCTATCGTATTCCGGCTTTGGTACGGTGTTCGAATTGGAGCGACCGACTGTGCCGGACAGTGGTTGGAAGGAAAAAATTCTCTACAGCTTCCGCGGAGGTCGTGACGGCGCTTGCCCGGCAGCCGCGCTGGTCTCGGACGGTACTGGCAAGTTTTACGCTACTGCTGCGTCCGGCGGGTCACAGTCTGGCGTATGTGCGGAGATTGGCGGGTGTGGCACGCTTTTCGAACTAAAATTATCTACCGGAGGATCATGGAGCGAGATCACGCTCCACGAGTTTGAGGCTGGTGACGACGGTCTTGAACCTCTCAGTGCCTTAATTCTTGGCAAAGGGGGGCTACTGTTCGGCACTACTGCTGGCGGTGGTGGGACATGCCAATTTCTCACCCCCTGCGGAACGGCGTTCAGCGTGATTCCGTAGGGACGTCTCGGGAGTCACGTCCCGTGCGATGGCTGGAGCCGCGTCACCTGCATTGACGTAGAATGTGGGTGGCACGATTGTTGGTCATGTCCCGTACCTCATGATCCCTGCACTGCGAAAGCAGTTCAATTCGAATTTCACGCCGGAGAAATACCAGGCCTTCCTGAAGTTGATGGAAGAACGCTGTGGTGCTCCAGTCAAGTTCCAGGTTTCTGAAACGCCCTGCTTTTTTCCCAAGCCGCTGTTGGATCAAATGTCGCAGAATGGCAAAGAGCTGATCCAGCAACTCGGCGGATTGGAATACCGGAAAGCCTCGTTCGATGCGATTCCTCCCGATTTCAACGTTCCGCGCGAAGCGCCGCATCCCATGTTCATTCAAGTGGATTTCGGATTGGTGCGCGACGCGGCAGGCAAGCTGCAACCCAAGTTGGTTGAGTTGCAGGGCTTCCCTTCTCTCTACGCGTATCAGGCCATGCTTTCGCAAATCTACATGGAGGCCTTTGAACTCGACGAAAACCTGAAGTATCTCTTGAGCGGCCTGGACTGGGAGGGATACAAGAAGCTGCTGCGGAAAGCCATCCTTGGCGATCAGGATCCGCAGAACGTCATTCTGATGGAGATCGATCCGAGCCACCAAAAGACGCTGCCGGATTTTCTCCTTACAGAAAAACTGCTCGGCATCCCCACTGTCGACATAACCACGATCGAGAAAAGGGGCAAGGAACTGTTTTATGATCGCGGCGGCCAGCGCACTCCGATTCGCCGGATTTATAACCGGGCCATCGTGGATGAGTTGGTACGCAAGAAACTCAGACTTTCTTTTAGCTTCACCGATGACCTCGACGTCGAATGGGCCGGACATCCCAACTGGTACTTCCGCATGAGCAAGTTTTCCCTGCCTTTCCTGAAGCACGACTGTGTGCCCAAGACATCTTTTCTTGATCGCGTCGAACCGCTGCCCAACGATCTGGAAAACTACGTGGTCAAGCCGCTATTTTCCTTTGCCGGATTAGGTGTCATTCTCAATCCCACAAAAGAAGACCTGGCGAACATCCCAAAGGCGAAACGCTCACAATACATTCTGCAGGAGCGAATGCACTTTGAGCCGATCATCGAGACCCCCATGGGCGGGACCAAGGCCGAAATCCGCATCATGTACATCTGGCTGGACGAACTGCTGCCGGTCATGACAATTATTCGCATGGGCCGTGGGTTGATGATGGGCGTGGACCACAACAAGAACATGCAATGGGTTGGCTCGTCGGCTGGATTTTATACGGAGTGATGGGTTAACCCCCACGCAGTGGTTGACCTAAGTCTCGGCGCAGCCTAACATAGCCGCGAACGGCGGTTCGCCCGATGGTTGGCCAGACAGTCTCCCACTATCGCATCCTGGGAAAAATCGGCGGTGGAGGCATGGGCGTTGTCTATGAGGCGGAAGACGTGCGCCTCGGCCGTCACGTTGCCTTGAAGTTCGTTCCCGACAATCTCCTGGGTGATCGGAAGTCTCTGGACCGCTTCGAGCGTGAAGCCCGCGCTGCGTCGCGATTGAATCACCCAAACGTCTGCACCATCCACGAAATCGACGATAACGGCGGCCATCCCTTCATCGTGATGGAGAGGCTGGAGGGCGAAAGCCTGAAGCAGCGTATCCACGGGAAACCGCTGGAATTTGAAGAACTTCTCGACATTGCTGTGCAGGTGGCGGAGGCGCTGGAGGCGTTTCACTCCAAGGGGATCATTCACCGCGACATCAAACCTGCCAACTTATTCATCACTACGACCGGGCAGGTGAAGATTCTGGACTTTGGGTTGGCCAAGTTGTCCCGCGACCAGGGCGTGGCTGCGTCTGAGGACACGCCGTACGAGGATTCGCTTACCGCAGTCGGAGTCGTGCCAGGGACTGCGGTTTACATGTCGCCGGAACAGGCGCGCAGCGAAGAACTCGACCCCCGAAGCGATCTTTTTTCTTTTGGCATCGTGCTCTACGAAATGGCCACGGGGAAAAAGCCGTTTCAGGGAGCGAATGTTGTCACCACGCTGGATGCGATGTTGCATCAGAAGCCGGTCGCGCCGCGCACGCTGAATCCCACTCTCCCCCCGCAGATCGAAGGCATCATCGGGAAGGCAATGGAAAAGGATCGCGATAAGCGGTACGCGAGCGCGGCCCAGATGAAAACCGACCTGCAGCGCCTGAAGAAACAAACGGAATCAGGATCGGTTAGAACAAATTCGCGGGAAGCCGCCCTGCGCGTGGCCACGAATGCGTTCCAGACTTCGAACGCGTGGCAGAAATATCTGCTGCTGGCGTTGTCCGGACTTTTGATGGCGGTGTTGGCCGCCGTGGGCACCTGGTGGTTCAAGCACCGCAGCACGATCGCGAGTCCCGGCGCGAATGCGATCGCGGTGCTTCCCCTGCAGAACTTGAATGGCGACTTCAGTGTCGACTACTTGCGTTTTGCATTAGCTGACGAAATTTCCAACGTGCTGACCCACAGCCGGACGTTGGACGTGCGACCTTCCGGGGTCACGCGCAAATATACGAGTCCGGACATCGACCCACAAAAGGTAGGACGCGAACTGCACGTTGGCAATGTCCTGACTGGGCATTTCTTGCGGCAAGGGGACCATCTGCTGGTGACCCTTGAAGCCACGGAAACCAAGGGTAACAAAATGTTGTGGCAGACGAATTTCACCGCGTCGAGCGAGGACTTGCTCGCCCTGCAGTCGCAGCTTGCCAATCAGCTCCGCCAAGGGTTACTGCCAACTCTGGGCGCGGCCGGAAATTACCTCGATACTGGGACACGTCCGAAGAACCAGGAGGCTTACGACCTTTATCTGCATAGCCTCGCTCTCCCCCATGATGCCGGCCCGAACAAAGATGCGATCGCAGTGCTGGAGCACGTCGTGGAAATGGATCCGAACTATGCTCCTGCCTGGGAGGAACTCGGTGTTCGCAGTTATTATGATGCCGACTATTCCAATGGTGGAGAGGAGATGTTCCAGCGTTCCAATAAAGCTTCGGAGCGCGCAATCGCACTCGATCCTAATCGGATCGTGGCGGCGGGCCAGTTGATTACTAACCGCGTGGAGCGGGGCGAGTTGACCAAAGCGTATGAGGCGGCGCAGGCGCTGGTCAAGAGCCGTCCGGAGAGCGGTCAGGCTCATTTCACGCTCGCGTTCGTGCTCCGCTATGCCGGGATGCAGGATGAAGCCGCACGCGAGTGCGACACGGCGATCGAGTTGTCCCCGGGGAACTATCAGTTCCGCTCGTGCGCCTGGGCTTTCATGGAATTGGGCCGAGAGCAACGCGCAAAGGACTTTGTCGATCTGGATGCCGGCTCGGAGTGGGCCAACTCGGCAATTCTCTCGGTTCTTATACGCGAAGGTAAGCTGGCCGAGGCACGCGAATCCGTAAAGAAGGTTTCGAACAATCCCCGCTATCATCGGGATCTGCTCGAGGCATGTTTGGGAATGCGCTCCCCCTCGGAGTTGGACAAAATCGCGACCGAGACGGAAACTTCCGTTCTTGCCGAACCCGATCCCGAGCCGTGGTACTACGAAGGAACCATCATGGCATTCTGCGGAAAGCCTGCTATAGCCCTGCATATGCTCACTGCGGCGGTAGAACAGAACTACTGCTCCTACTCGGCTCTGCTGTCCGATCCGCTGCTGGCAAACCTACGCAGCAGCAAAGATTTCGATGCGGTTCTGACCGCTGCCCACGAGTGCCAGGAAAGTGTGCGTAACCCGCAGGGGCAGTGAATCAGGTAGGATTATTAATGAGAGTTGCGCTACCCCTTTTGCTTCTACTCGATCTAATGACGAAGACACGATATCAGGAAAAATATTGGTTCCCGTCCGCAAGAAAAACAATCCTTTACCTATGACCGATGATGACCGTGGGGTCTGGCACCGACGAGTTCGGCCCAGGTCGATACAGTTTCTTTTGGCTTTATTCTTAATTCTGTTGGGGACCGTCGCTGCGCTTTGGCAAACCACGCCACATCCGGCAGACCCAACCGCCCCCCGTTTTGTAGATCCCTTACCTCAAGATACTGGTGCTGCTGGCTTGCAGGAAACGCTGTTGCGGCTGCGGACAACTGCGCGCCTGATGCAAACCGTGGCCCACCCCGACGACGAAGATGGCGGCATGTTGACCCTGGAGTCGCGTGGGAAGGGTGCAACGGTTTTGCTGCTGACTCTGAATCGTGGCGAAGGCGGACAGAACAAGGTTGGCAGTAATTTGTTCGACGTCCTTGGCGTTTTGCGGACGCTCGAACTGCTGGGAGCAGATCGGTACTACGGGGTGGAGCAGCGTTTCACTCGGGTTGCAGATTTTGGTTTCTCCAAAAATGCTGATGAAACATTTCAGAAGTGGCAAGGTCACGACATCGCGCTCGGCGACATGGTGCGGGTGATTCGCACTTTTCGGCCTGATGTTTTAGTCGCCCGCTTTTCAGGCACCGATCGTGACGGACATGGTCATCACCAGGCTTCGTCTATCCTTACGCGCGAGGCGTTCCGCGCGGCGGCTGATCCAAGTCGGTTCCCTGAACAGATTACTGAAGGCTTACTACCGTGGCAGGCGAAGAAACTTTATATTGGGAACGTGTGTGGGTTTGGCGCTCAGACCTGCCCAGCGGAGAATTACACGGTCCGCCTGAATACGGGAGAACCGAGTCCAAGGCTGGGCATGTCGTACGCGCAGTTTGCCGTGGAGGGATTACGGCATCAGCTTTCTCAGGGCGTGGGGGCGTTCTCTGTTGATGACGGGCCTCGATACACGTATTACAAGCTGGTGGATTCGGTTCTGCCGTCTACAAGCGACAAAGATGGCCACGAACAGGATTTATTTGACGGGATCGACACCAGTCTGCCGGGTTTAGCATCGCGATTGGGAGCGGAAGAATCGAAGGTGCCGTGGCTGCGTTCGGAACTGACAGAGGTTGCAAACCAAGTTCAGATTGCAACTCAAAGAGGCGAAAAAGATAAAAGCGATGCAGTGGGACCGCTGCTCATTGCATTGCAGAACCTCGATTCTGTCGTAAGCCGCGTGGACAGCAGTGAGATCACCATGGCGCTTAAGCAGGATTTATTACACAGGCTTCGCGAGAAACAGCAGCAGACGCAGAAAGCGATAAATCTTGCCCTGGGCGTTTCCCTGGAAGCGACGGTCGCTCCTCCGAGTGCAGGGACGGGTTGGCCGAAGGAGAATGATGCGCTCACCGCCGTCTCTCCCGGCCAGAAGTTCCTGGTGAGGTTCAAATTTCACAATGGCTCAAAGTACAAGCTCGCACTAGACGGCATAAAGCTCGATGCTCCTCAGGGATGGGCAAAGCAGATCGACAAAGAAATTGTGCTCGCTGTCGCCCCGGGCGCAGATCAGTATGCGAATTTCGTCGTGCAAATTCCCACTGATGCTGCCAACGGCAATTTTTATACGCGTCCTTATTGGCATCGAACCGACCCGGAAACGGAAAGTATCAATACGATCGACGACGAACGCTACGTCACCCTGCCGTTCCCGCCGCTTCCCTTCCATGCGACTGTCGAGTATCACACGCATCACTCGGCGCACGATCTCACCCTCTTCGGAGGAACGCATGAACTGGGAGGTTCAAACGGACCCGAGACGGCGATTTCAACTCCGGTGGTAACGCCTTTCGTAGATGACAAAGGCGAGCAGCGGACACAGCCACTTGCGATCGTCCCCGCATTTTCCGTCATGCTGGAACCGGGGCAACAAGTGATTCCGACGGAAGGCGATGGCGACAAGCACGTGAAAGTTGGAGTTTCGAGCAATTTGTCGAGTGCTCTCAAAGGCACGCTTCATCTGGAAGCCCCGGCAGGCTGGGGCGTCGATCCCGCACAAATAGCGATGGAGTTCCGCAAGCGCGGGGAGAAGCAAGAAGTCGAGTTCAAAATATCGCCGGCTAGCCTGAAAGAAGGACTAGCGGCGATCCGAGCGGTTTTTGAGTCGGGCGGAGTGAATTACAGCGAGGGTTACAGTCTCGTGACTCGGGAGGATCTCGACAGCTTTTACTATTACCAGCCTGCACTGCAGCGGGTCAGCATCGTCGATGTGAAGGTGCCCAAGGACTTGAAATTCGGCTACATCATGGGTGCGGGCGACGATATTCCTGCTGTGCTTGGAGAGCTTGGAATGAAGGTTTCTATGATTCCGGCCGACAAAGTCGCCAGCGAGGACCTGAGCCAGTACCAGACGATTGTTCTGGGAATCCGCGCCTACGATACTCAAAAGGATCTCGCGGCTAACAATAAAAAGCTGCTCGATTTCGTCTACAACGGTGGGACATTGGTCGCGCAATACAACACGGGCGTCGCCGATTTCAACAAAGGGAAATTTACGCCTTATCCCGCGCAACTCAGCCGAGCACGGGTTTCAGTCGAAGAGGCTCCGGTAGAGATTCTGGCTCCGGACGATGGCATCTTTCACTTCCCCAACCAGATCACGCAGCACGACTTCGACGGATGGGTGCAGGAGCGCGGGTTATATTTCATGGATCAGTGGGACAGCAACTTCACGCCGCTTCTGGCTTGTCATGATCCCGGAGAGCCGTCGCAAAAGGGCGGCTTGTTGCGCGCGCAATACGGCAAGGGAACATATATCTACACGGGATACGCTTTCTTTCGCCAGTTACCGGCGGGAGTGCCGGGAGCGATCCGGCTTTATGTGAACTTGTTGAGTGCGGGACATGAGAAGCAATCCGTTCAATAACCCCAGTTCACAGTTTTCTGTTCGCAGTTCTCTGTTGTTCGTCGAATGCAGCCTGCATCTCAGTCCGGCCAGAATTCTCCGCAGCTGATTCGTGGCGTGGGACTAGGTAGCGCGACCGCGCTCAATATGATCGACATGATCGGCGTGGGACCGTTCATCACCATCCCGCTGATCGTGAGCGCAATGGGCGGGCCGCAGGCGATGCTGGGCTGGATTCTGGGCGCGATCTTTGCCATGTGCGATGGCCTGGTTTGGGCGGAACTGGGTGCAGCCATGCCGCAGTCGGGCGGTTCTTATTATTATTTGCGCGAGATCTACGGTCCCAAAGGCCTTGGCCGGTTGATTTCGTTTCTTTTTGTCTGGCAACTTTCTTTCAGTGCGCCGCTCTCGATTGCATCCGGCGCCATCGGCCTTGCGGGATACGCATCGTACTTCTGGCCCGGACTGGAAAAACAATATATGGCTCGCCATTGGAGCCTCCCCGTGCCGCTGATAGGAAGACTGCAGATGCATTGGCTGGTTTCGGGAGCGACGTTTGTCGCAATCGGTATGGTCGCGCTCGCCACGGTGCTCCTGTATCGCAAAATCACAAGCATCGGGTGGATCTCGAAGCTGCTCTTGGCCGGGGTAATCGGAACCATGTCATGGATCATCATTGCAGGACTCAGCCACTTCGACGCTTCGCGAGCTTTTAGTTTTCCGCCGGGAGCGTTCGCCCTGTCGCGCAATTTCTTTCTGGGGCTGGGTTCGGCAATGCTCATCGCTACCTATGATTATTGGGGATATTACAACGTGGCCTTCCTTGGAGATGAGGTCAAAGAACCGGGGAGAACGATCCCGAGGGCGATCCTGCTATCCATTTTTTTGGTGGCATGTCTATACGTGGTGATGAACATCAGTATTCTGGGTGTCGTTCCGTGGCGCGAGATTCAGGCTGACCAAGACAATCGCGGCTTGTATGTTGTGTCTATTTTCATGCGAAAGATTTATGGGCCCTGGGCGGCCAATCTCGCGACCGGTCTGGTGATGTGGACGGCATTCGCCTCGGTTTTTTCACTGATTCTGGGATACTCGCGCGTGCCATACGCGGCCGCGCTTGATGGAAATTATTTCAAAGCGTTTGCCCGCCTGCATACGGAGGGACGGTTTCCGTACGTATCTTTGCTCGCACTGGCTGTGGTTGCGGCGTTGTTTTGTTTTTTATCGCTGGCGGACGTAATCGCTGGGCTGGTGGTGATCCGCATTATGCTGCAGTTTCTGCTGCAAGCGATCGGCCTGATCGTGCTGCGCATCCGCCAGCCCGACCTGCCACGGCCGTTCCGCATGTGGCTTTACCCGCTACCCGCGTTGGCCGCATCGGTTGGATTTGTGTTCGTACTGATTTCGCGAACGAACTCGCTCACCCAGATTCGCTATGCCCTTCTGATCCTGATTAGCGGCGTAATCATTTATCTCCTGCGCGCCTGGCGTCACGGGGAGTGGCCGTTTGGAGAGTACGCACCCGCAACCAAGATTGCAGGCAACTAGCATGGCCGACATGGTCAACACGCCGATGTTGCCAAGAACTGCGAACGGTTCGGCTTGGGCTCCATTGGGCGAGCCTCTTTTTCGTTCACTCTGGGTTGCGGCGGTAATTTCGTACACCGGGACCTGGATGCAGAACGTCGGCTCGGGCTGGCTGATGACGCAGCTCACAATGTCTCCGTTCATGGTGGGCTTGGTGCAGGCGGCGACAACGCTTCCGGTTTTTCTGGTCATCTTGCCGGCAGGTGCACTTGCGGACATGGTGGATCGACGCCGCTTCCTGCTGATCACCCAGGGCTGGATGGTAGCGGCCGCGGCGCTGCTGGGCATTTTCACGCTGTTGGGAAATGTCACGCCCTGGATTCTGCTTGGATTCACATTTGTGCTGGGCCTGGGCGCGGTAATGAACGATCCTGCATGGCAGGCCATCACGCCGGAGATTGTTTCTCCCGCGCAGCACGCGCCCGCAGTAGCGTTGAACTCGGTGGGATTCAACGTCGCTCGTGCGGTGGGTCCGGCACTCGGCGGGATGGTAATTGCCATCGCTGGCTCCGGCGTGGCTTTCCTGTTGAATGCGGCTTCGTTCTTCGGGGTAATCTTTTTTTTATATCGCTGGAAGCGTCCCCACTTTGAAGATGTCGAAACCGGCCGCGTCTCCGACGCCATCCTCACCGGCCTGCGTTATGTGCGCGGAGCTCCGCTCGTGCGTTGTGTGCTCATTCGCACCGGGGCTTTTAGTTTGGGCGCAAGTTCTCTGCTGGCGCTGCTCCCGATCGTTGCCCGCCCGCACGGAGCGACCGGCTACGGCTTGCTGCTCGGCTCATTCGGGCTGGGCGCATTGGCAGGCGCAGCGGTATTGCCGCGATTGCGGAGTACGCTTTCGGTGGACGCGGTTGTAACGATCGCGATTCTGGTTTTCGCCGCCATGACATTTGCCGCGGGACGAGTGCACGCGTTCGGCTGGCTGGAGTTGGTCTTGTTCACCAGCGGAACCGCTTGGATCGGGATTCTGGCTTGTCTCAATGTCGCGGCACAGACAATGTCTCCTTCGTTTCTGCGGGCGCGCGCTCTTTCGTTGTACCTGCTGGTGCTGCAAGGAGGGATGGCGATCGGCAGCGCGCTCTGGGGGGCTCTGGCCAGCCGCGTTGGAATTCCAACGGCGTTTCTGTGGTCGGCAATCGCGCTTGTGGCTGGACTAGTAAGTGTGCGACGCTATCCCCTGACCTCGCAGGAATTGCAATACGCACCGTCTGTTGTGCGGGATTAATTCAAGCACTATATTTCCACAATTCAGACATTCGCTTTCAAGGAGAACCTCATGACAAAAATGAAATGGCTGTTCGCCTGTCTGCTTTTGCTGGCTGCTAGCGGTTTCGCTCTTGGCCAGAACACTAAAGCTGTGGAGCATCCCACGGTCGCTCAAGTGCTGGATCGAAGAGTAGCTGGGGTGGAGCAGGAATTTGTCTCGGCTGCCGATGCCATGCCCGAGGACAAGTATGCATTTGCCCCTGCCGACGGCGAATTCAAAGGCGTGCGGACTTTTGCTCAGCAGGTGAAGCACGTTGCGGCCGTCAATTACATAGTTGGAGCGGCCATTCTTGAAGAGAAGCCGCCGGTCGACGTGGGTGGCGAAAACGGACCGGATTCGATGAAGACCAAAGCAGACGTCATGAATTTTCTCAAAGGCTCGTGCGCGTATTTCCACAAGGCGGTGGGCACGATTAATGAGGGTAATCTGCTGAGTCCCATCAAGAATCCCTTCGGCGAGGGCACGGCCACACGCCTGGGGATGGCAACTCTAATCGTGGGACATTGCTTCGACCACTACGGGCAGATGGTGGTGTACCTGCGCATGAATGGCATCGTTCCTCCGGCTAGCCGCTAGATTGCAGAATCGAAGACTGAGTCGATTGGACCGGGCGCCCGCCCGGTCTTTTCTATTCCAGCTGTCGGGAGTCGGGAATCCCCTGTAGCACGAAAGTGCTATTTACACATCGAAGAATGGGAAATAGTCTCAGGTTCCCCTTTTGAGTAAAAGCGTTTGCGATGCAAGTTAAGACCTTCGTGATAGTCGTGTGCGTGGCGCTGCGATTGTGCGGGCAGGCTACCGAGCCGGTCCGATGGCAGGAGAAGTAGATGAAGACCAAGAAGCAACACGCAGCAGATTTGCTCGGTTCGGACGCCGAGCGTGAGTGTGAAGTCCAACGGGAAATAGACAGTTTTCTTCGAGCAGTCAGTTCCTATCCGGACCGGTTCGCCCGCGAGCCTTATTTGAGTTTCCGGCAGCACTTATCCAGTATCGTGTCCAGCTCTCACCTCTCCGGCAGCGACGAAGATACGCGACATTGAGAGCCGCGCATCGCCTCACCGGAACGCCAAGCGGCTAACCTGGCTGACCCCGCAGGCGGTAATGTCGGTGTTGATTAATTCCGGCTGGAATCCCTCCGCTCGCAGGTGTTCGCGCACCTGTTTTCTAACGTGGTCCGCGCTCGATCTTGGGTCGAGAAAGATTAATACTGAAGGTCCGGCTCCGCTCAAAACACTTCCTAATATCCCGCGCGTTCCGTTGAGCTTCTGCAGGGCGGGCAGCAGTGGGCACAACGATGAGCGATAGGGCTGGTGGATGCGATCCTCCAGCGCAGAAGTGAGCAGATCCTTCCGCCCTTGGAAAAAGGCAGTCAATAGCAGCATAGAATTCTGGATGTTGGCCACGACGTCAGGCCGGGAATATTGATTGGGCAGAACCCTGCGCGCGTCCTCGGTCGAGAGGCTCTCGTTGGGGACGGCGAGCAACAGCGGCCACTTCCCTTTTGGTTTTACATGCGCAATCTGCATTTCGCCATTCGCGGAGATTCGTGCAATGGCCAGGCCGCCCATCCAACATGCAGCGGCGTTATCGGGATGGTGCTCGCGCCGCGCTGCCTCGTACACGATTCGGTTATCGCTCCAGCGCAAGCGACCGAAACGCACTGCCAAGGCGATCCCAGCCAGCCGCGCGGCCGCCGAAGATCCACATCCTTTGCCGATAGGAATCTGGTTGTCAATGCGGAGCGCGATGGGCTGCACCGGCTTTCTTTCCTGTTGCAGCACCTCGCAGTAAGTTCTCAGAATAAGATTGTTTTCGATCTGCGCGCAGATGTCACGGTCACGGCCTCGCGCCACGATTGAGAATTCATCTGCGGAACTCGCGCCTATCTTAAGAAACATCGAGAAGGCCAGTGCGGCGGCGTCGAACGCCGGACCAAGATTCGCAGAAGTCGCCGGAAGGACAAGCTCAACGAACTGCGGTTTAGGCCGCTTCTTTCTGGTGCGCTCAGTCATAATTCCAGCTGATCGTCTGCTGCTTTCAAGGTTTGAAGGACTGCGTCCACGGTTGCATCCAGCACGATGGGCGCGCGTTGTTGAGGCCCAAGAATGCTAACTTCTTTTTTGCTTGCGGCGCCAGTGAACAGATCGCCGCGGTGAAACTTCAAGGTAAACTCCGGGTCCTTCAGCAGGTGCCCGGTCAAAATCAATATCACGCTTTCTCCAGGCTTCACGAAACCTTGCTTCACCAGCTTTTTGAGCCCTGCCAAGGTCACAGCCGACGCCGGTTCGCAGCCAATTCCGTCGGCACCAATTTCGGCTTTGGCCAGAGCGATCTCCACTTCGCTGACCTCTTCGACCGTGCCACTGGTTGCTTGCAATACCCTGACTGCCTTTTTCCACGATGCAGGATTTCCGATGCGAATGGCGCTGGCGGCAGTTTCGGCCTGTACGGAAACCAGTTCCCTTCCGCCATTTTCCCGTATGGTCCGCACCAGCGGATTGGCTCCGGCCGCCTGAATGATCGAAACTCTCGGCAACCTCGAGATCAGCCCTAGCTGCCGCATCTCAATGAACGCTTTTCCCAGCGCCGAGGAGTTCCCCAGGTTCCCGCCGGGAACAATGATGTGATCCGGCGGCTGCCAATCAAGCTGTTCCATCAGTTCGATTGCCGCCGTCTTTTGCCCTTCGAGACGATATGGATTTACCGAGTTCAACAGATAAACCGGCATCCGCTGGACGACCTCGTTCAGTACCCGCATACAGCCGTCGAAATCGGTTTTCAACTGGCAGGTCACGGCGCCGTAATCGAGCGCCTGCGAAAGCTTAC
>Ga0207000_1068_pt2 | contig 36754 bp, 25 predicted proteins | sample Alteio_BWMinCont_90_FD_153498 | JGI IMG/M metagenome (GOLD analysis project Ga0207000, IMG submission 153498) | Enriched cells from forest soil in Barre Woods Harvard Forest LTER site, Petersham, Massachusetts, United States -... | ecosystem: Environmental > Terrestrial > Soil > Temperate forest >...
GATTGCTTCGGCGTCCGAGCGGTTGGCTGAGGTCGAGCGGGGGATGCGGCGGAATCTGTTGCGGTCGTTGTCGCTGGATTCGTTTGCGGTGGCGTTGGAAATGAGAAATTGATTTAGTGATAAGATTTCACGACAGCCCGCCGCCAAGGCCGCGATCTCATTGCCATAGAGAGTCTGAGTTTGTTACGATGGACCCCCTGCGCGCCCCATCTCCCAGCGCCTTGTAGCATTCCAGGAAAGGTTCTCTATGGCAAAGAAACGATCTCTTGCAGTACTGATGTTTCTACTTGCTGCCTCCAGCGTTTTGTTGGCACAAACCTTGCATACACTCGTTCACCAACCTCCAGACGGCGTCGGAATAAGCTTCTTGATGACAGACGGAACGCTCATCACGCAGGGCAACGGCGAGTCCGACTGGGCCAAGCTCACTCCGGATATCAAAGGCAGCTACGTCAATGGAACCTGGAAGAGAATAGCGAGTTTGCCCGCTGGATACGTCCCCGACGCTTTTGCCTCGGCGGTGCTGGCCGATGGCCGGTTGATTATTGAAGGCGGCGAATATAACAACAACCAATTTGCATTTACCAATATGGGTGCGGTTTACGATCCAGTAAAAGACACCTGGACGATGCAGAAACCTCCACAGGGATGGGGCTTTATCGGAGATTCGCCGTCGGCGATTCTGCCGAACGGCCATTACCTTTTGGGAAGCAAGTTTGATAAGCGCGTCGCCGAGTTGGATCCGACCACCCTTACTTGGACCAACCTCGAATCGACGGGAAAGAAGGACCGAAACGCCGAAGAGGGTTGGACGCTGATGCCCGACGGATCGGTTTTAACCTTCGATGTGACCAAAGCTCCTCATTCGGAGAAATACGTCGCCTCGCAACAGAAATGGATCAGCTTAGGGAGCACGATTGTGGACTTGCACTCGCCCACAACGATCCACGGGTGCATCCCGTATGGAAAAAATGGATGCTACTACCCGCCGGGAGAAGTGGGGCCAGGTATTTTGCGGCCCGATGGGACCGTGTTCGCTACGGGCTCGGGATCGGACGGCGGAAGCGGCCCGGGACATACTTCGGTCTATGATCCTTCGACAGGGAAATGGACTCCGGGACCGGACTTCCCGAATGACGACAATGCGGGGGACTCATTCGCGGTGTTGCTGCCCAGTGGGAACGTGCTGGTGCTGGGTGACTCTGGTGCGCTTTACGATTATGACGGGAAGAAGTTCACCATCGACCCAGTGTCAGGTGTCGCTCCCATCCTGATGCTGCCTACGGGGCAGGTATTCGCCGCCGGCAACGTCGCGGCGGTGTACAACCCAGTTGGGAAATATCAGCAGTCATGGGCTCCGGTGATTACTACTTTCCCAAAGACTGTCAGCCGGGGTTCTACGTATAAAATCTCTGGCCAGCAGTTCAATGGTCTATCGCAGGCAGCTTCATTCGGAGACGAAGACCAAACCGCTACGAATTATCCCTTGGTGAGAATCACGAACAAAACGAGCCATCATGTGTTTTACGCGAAAACGCATGACCATAGCACCATGGGCGTAGCCACGGGGAAAGCGACGGTTTTCACCAACTTCGATGTCCCCTCGGAAATGGAAACCGGAGCCAGCACGCTGGAAGTGGTGGCGAATGGCATTCCATCGAAGAAGGTTGGTATTACGGTGAACTAGGAGCCGTCACATCAATCTTGATGTTCGGTTCCCGAAGAATCTCTATCGCCGCCATCAACGGTGGCGGCGATGGGGATGCTCGCGACCTAGCACGGTTTGTTGCTTACTTCCCGCCCATCACCAGCTTCGCTATTGTGGCGAGTTGCATGTTTGACGTGCCTTCGTAGATCTTGCCAATCTTGGAATCACGCCAATATTTTTCTACCGGGTAATCTTTGGTGAATCCGTAGCCTCCGTAGATCTCAATGGCCAGCGAGGTTACGCGCTCGGCTACCTGGGAACAGAACAGCTTGCACATGGCGGCTTCTTTGACGAAGGGTATGCCGGCGTCTTTCATGCGCGCGGCGTTATAGACCATCAAGCGAGCGGCTTCGATTTCTGTGGCCATTTGCGCGATCTGAAACTGGATCCCCTGGAAGTCGGCAATGGATTTGCCGAACTGTTTGCGCTCTTGCGCGTATTTCGCGGCGTATTCCCAGGCGCCACGGGCGACGCCGGCCATCTGCGCACCAATGCCGATGCGGCCTTCGTTCAAAGTTTCAATGGCGATTTTGTAACCTTTGCCCACTTCGCCGAGAACGTTTGACTTCGGGACGCGACAATCTTCGAGAATCAATTCGCAGGTCGAGGAGGCGCGGATGCCGAGTTTGTCTTCTTTTTTGCCGACGTTGAATCCGGGGAATTCTTTCTCAATGATGAAAGCGGTGATGCCTTTGTATCCCGCCGCGGGATCGACGGTCGCAAACAGAATAAAGACGCCGGCCTCTTTGCCATTCGTGATCCAAAGCTTGCGTCCGTTGAGAACGTAGTCGCTACCTTTGAGTTCGGCTTTGGTCTGGAGGGCGAATGCATCTGAGCCCGATCCGGCCTCGCTCAATGCATATGCGCCACAGAGGTCGGCCACCATTCGCGGAAGATAGCGTTTCTTTTGTTCGTCGGTCGTCCACCGCAGCAGAGCGTTGTTGACCAGGGTGTTTTGCACGTCGACGATGACGCCCGCGGAAGCATCCACACGCGAAAGTTCTTCGACTGCGAGAATTGCTTCGAAGAACTTGCCGCCTGCGCCGCCGTATTGCTCGGGCACCTCGATTCCCATCAGTCCAAGCTGGAAGAACTGATGAATGAGTTCTTTGTCGAAGACACCTTTTTCGTCCATCTCTTTCACTAGCGGGCGAACTTTTTCTTCGGCAAATTGGCGGATGTTGTCGCGGAAAAGAATTTCGTCTTCGGTGAAGCTGGTTAGAGGAGTCGGTGAGGGAAGCTGCAGAACATCGGGCATACAAGCACCTTTGGATGAGTATGGCGAACCAGAAATTCTAGCACTTAGAGATTGACTACAGGAAATCGAGTGGGGGAATTAGCTCCCGTGGCCGCCGTAGACCAGCTTGAGCCCATCCGCTTGCAGGATGCGCTGGATTTGATTGCGGGCGTGGACTGCCCAAGGGCCGGAGGTATCCAACTTCACGTAAGCGCGCCAGTGTTTCAGAGCCTTGCGCGGCTCGCGAACCTTTTCGTAGGCCAGCGCCAGATTGTAATGCGCGTCGCCGTAGGTGGGGGCGAGTTGCAGCGCGGTGTTGTAGGCCTGAATGGCTTCGGCGACACGTCCGGTCTCATCAAGCACATTGCCGAGATCGAAATAGGCCAGGGCGTAGCGTGGATCGATTGCAATGGCCGCGCGGTAATGCTTCTCGGACAACGTGTAATCTTGCCGGTTGTAATGCAGCGTGCCCAGGTTGATGTGCGCGGCTGCGTGTCCGGGATCGAGTTCCAGCACTTGTTGATAAGCCGTGATTGCCTGGGCCTGTGTACTGGAATCTTCCTCGAGGGCAATCCCCTGCGCGAAAAGCCCAGCGACATCGGCGGGGATCGGTCCCGGCTTGACCAAGGGAGTGGGACCTTTAGGACTCGCGGTGCTGGTAACTACTTTGTCTCGAGCAGAGAAGTCGAACATGAACTGCCCGGCAATGGGCTCGACCAACTTGCCTTCGTGGCGAAAGGCGACGCGGCTTCCCGCACTGAAGGCGCCAGCCTCAAGCAATGGATTTTCCATTCCCGCGGCCTGCTTCTGCATGGCCTCGAGAGATTGCCGGATCACCGCGGGACGCACTTTGTGAGCGCAGAGGTCACGAACTTTTTTGATTTGCAGCAGGTCAAAAAAGGAATAGCTCTCGGCGGCGGCTACCAGTCCGGCTTTTTCCCAACCTGCCAACTGACGCGCCGTGAGCCGAAGAATCCGGAGCAAGTCTGCTCGACTATAGCGGTACACGGTTATAGGGAACTTTCGGAATCCATTATCCGAAGTTGGGCTGGTCTTGGCAAGTGGAAATAAGACTCTAAGGGAACCTGAAACGGCAACTTGCACAGGGCGTGGTGCAAAGACGGACTGGACGGCTCATATTGGGTGACCTGCCCCTTCTGACCGCACGCTGTTGCGACGTGACCTGGGCGACGCTAGAGTTGAGGCGTTCGTGAGTTATGATGGGCTTCGTCGGCCGGAAGAACTCGCATGATCGCCAGCAAACGTAAAGCCGCCCAAGATATGGAGTCCACGAAGGAAATGACAGGACTAGTCCAGCAGGCCTGCCTGGTCGCTAAAGATGCCGCGTTCAATCTACGAGACTACCTCGAGAATTCCTCCAACATGGCGTTTATTGCGGTGAAGGACTGCGAAAAGGAACTGGATCGCGCGGAGCGCAAAATCGACGACGGAATTACTCACGCCATCACCCAAGTCAGCGAGTCCGAAGCACGCGAACTGCTGGCCTGCCTGAAATTCATTATTGATCTGGAGCGCATTGGGGACTTGACCTGGTCGGTGACGCAACGCCTGCAGCGCCTGACCCCAAAAATCCTGCGCGACGACCGCCGGGATTTAATCGCGATGGCAGACATCCTGGAGAGAATGCTGGAAGTCGTGCACAACGGTTTTGTGAATCGCGATCTGGAAGCCGCGAACTGGATATTGAAGACCGACTCTCAGATTGACCAAGTCTGCCGGGCGGTCTTTCAGCGGCACCTGGAAAGTAAAGCCAAAGACCGTCCCCGTGACTACAGCACAAATCTGCTGCTGATGGCCCAAGCCTTCGAGCGCGCCGGAGATCACACGAAGAATCTGGGTGAAGAATTGGTTCATCTGGTGGAAGGCCGCAGTGTGCGCCACGAGCCCAAACGGCCGCGAAGTTCGCGCGCGGCGAACGAGGTGTAGTCCTTCATGGCTGGGGAAGGGCTGTTGGCGTGCATGTATCGCCTTCCGCACTGAAACGCATCTTCTCGAAGTCGAACGTGTAGCTCTTTAATCGGCCGAGGAACAGCTGGCCAATGTTCCCGTAGAACTTGTCATCCGATTGCCCCTGGGTCTGCGCGATCACAGGGATCTCGTTGACCGAAACGCAGGCTCCGCCCATCTTTATGTTGACCTTGCCGGTCAGGTAAGAGGGATAGGTTCGCACGCCTCCCGCTCCGGCCAATTCGAAGTTGCCAATGGTTTGCGATGCGAAATCATTCTTGTGTTCGATGTAATATTGCAGCGTGAAAAATGTTCCGGCGGAGCCAGTATCAATGGTGAATAACCGTTCCGCGCCTGCGATTTCAGCGGCCACAACGGGCGTCAGTCTCTGCAGGAAAAGATTCTCTTCGCCACTGGAACTCGCAGCCAGGTTCGATCCCACTCCGAATCGACCATCGGCGAAGAACGTGATTCGCCCCAGCGCCGACAAAACCGGGAAACCTATGCTGCCGGGAATGCGATAGTGCAGGGTAGGAACGATCATGTCTTTGTCGTCAATGACGATGACCGCAACGTTTCTCAGTTTCGCCTCACCGAGTCGAAATTCAGGAATGACCGCGGTGCGAATCGTCATCCTTCGTCCGGCAATTCCGTTGGATGTTGCCGACGAGTTGGAGATCTTGAGACCCAGCCGCTGCGCGAGGCTGAAGCTTATCGCCGAGAGGTTCGCCCCCGTATCCAGGATCAGAGATTCGTGGAACTTGCCGAAGTCGACGGAAACCTCCGGAAGTCCGACTCTGTCTTTGCGGGTCGGCACGGAGAAGGGTTGCTTCACCTCTATGGACTGCGGTGGCGATCCTCGTAACAGACTCCACCGGGCGGCTTCTCGACTCACTCTCCGGCGCTCGTTCTCATCCATCAACAACCCAAAGCGTCTTTCCAGTTCCGAGTAGGCGTTCGCCGCGTCCGAATAACGGAAAGACTTTTCGTAATCATCCGCCAATGTGCTAAGCGTGATGACTCCGCGCTCCTTGTCTGTGGTGGACAAGGTCGGTACCAGCGGTTCCAGCATTTTGATGGAATCGGCAACCCGATTACACCGGTTTGCCATGACGCCTTCAAAGAAAGTGCGATCTGAAACCGACAGATTCGATTTCGATGATAGGGCGGCATTCAATTCCAGATAATGTCGATCACGTAGAAGTTGATTGAGGTCGGTCGTTCCGGATTGGCTCACCGCGTCCTTGAACTGCGGCGGCAAAGACCACGCAAGGACCACAAGAACCCACGATACGACGACGGCAATAAAACAGAGAGAACGCATTTCTTTCGGACTACTTCCACGATAGCTTGACACTCACGTGTCTACTCATTAGATGCGCCAGACTGATTCTAAAGAAGCATTGAATCGCCTCTCACTATCGGGTTAGGGCTGCAGGGGCTCGCCGGCCACCACCCCGGTTAGCTTGTGCTCCGGCATGGCCCGGTTGAAACCTGCCACGTCGGTCTGAAGGAACTCGTTGAATTTCTGGATCGCCGACTGGTACTGGGGTTCGAGTAGTTGCCTCTGCTCTAACGCGGCGGCGCTCGGAGCTTCATCCGATCCTTCCAAGAGCCCGTCCATCGCGATCAGATGCTCGCGAATCTTGTTGGGCGCCCGCAAGACCGATTCCGCGGCCCCTGCGTTGCTGGTGATCTGCGCTTGCACAACCTTTATCTGCTTCTCGAAAGCATCAATGGCAGTCTTGACCGCCTGCTCGTCAGCAGTACCTTTCGCGACCTGCTGCAATGCTTTCAATTGCGCCTCCATCGCGTCCATGCGGTTCAGTGCCAGGTCGAGCTGCGACAATTCATGCAACACCGATTGCGTAATTTGATAAAGCGTTCCCATGGCAACTGGGTCGGCGTGCGAACGCGGATCGTTGACCACCACGATCTTCTGCGATGTGGTCTGACCGGCAACAATCATCGTCGCTGTATACTCGCCGGGGAGAACGAGAGCTCCGGATTTCGGCCCTTTATTAAAGTCCTTGGCGCCCTCCCAACGCACCGGTCCGTCGGCCCGCAGATCCCAATAGAGGCGCTGCAAGCCCGGCTTGGTCGGGACCCAGGGAATTTTCTTTGGCTGTCCGGGTTCGGCTTCTTCCTCCTCGGCAGTCTTTGCGGAAGCGACCTGTTGTTGAGTTTGCGAAGGTGTAGCGGGCGTCGCCGGTTTCACTTCTTGCTGCTCTGGCCGTTGCGTCTTCTGGGTTTCGGCTGGCACGGGAATGTCTTCATCCGCGGGCGGAGTTTCGTCCTGATCCAGTTCGCGCATTCCCTTCATAGTCCTCACGGCGTGGCCTTGCGAGTCGGTAATCACGAGTTGACCTGGATCTTTGACCTCGCGAGTAAGGAAGTAACTGAGCTGCGCTCCGTATGTCGGATTCTTTCCGTAGAACGCGCCATCTCCCAAGGCTTCCACTTGCGACCAAGGCCAGAAGCGAAAAGCCGGAGGCGGCGGGAAGAAATGTGCAGAAGCTTGCCCGATTTGAGGAGTGAATTGCTGGAACGGCGTTAGATCATCGAGAATCCAAACTGAACGGCCGTGCGTCCCGACCACCAGATCGTTATCGCGCTGGTGCAACTCCAGGTCGTAAACCGATACGTTCGGTAAACCGAGCCCGAACAAATACCAATGCGCGCCCTCATCCCACGAAACGTATAACCCATTTTCCAGGCCTGCGTAGTACATCCGAGGATTTTGCCGGTCGCGTCTGGCGACATGCGCATAGACTTGCGGCAGATCACCGCTGATGGATTGCCACGTCGCACCATAATCGGTCGTGCGATAGAGATACGGTTTGAAGTCGCCGCTGAAGTGGCGATCCACGGTGATCAACGCCTCGCCTGCATTCTCGGACGACAGGTCGATGGACTCCACCCGCCCCCAGGAAGGCAATCCGGGAATGCGCGCAGTAACGTTCGTCCAGGCGGCCCCGCCATCGCGCGTAAGCTGGACTTGACCGTCGTCGGTGCCAATCCAAATCACGTTGGGATCTTTTTCCGACGGTGTGATCCGAATAATTGCGTCGTAGACCTCGGCGCCCGAATTGTCCTTCAGCACTGGTCCGCCTGAAGACTGCTGCTTGGCTTTGTCGTTCAGCGTGAGGTCCGGGCTAATCGGCTTCCAGGTACGTCCGCGATCTTCGCTCTTGAAAACCACGTTCCCACCGGCATAAAGAACCGTGGGATTCTGCGGTGAAACCGCGAAGCCCGCGTTCCACGCGAAGCGGTAAGGAAAATCAGCAACGCCGTCGCCGACGAAATCCCGCGGGTAAGGCTCGATATCGTGAACCTGCTCGGCCGCGCGATCGAAGATCATGAACACGGCGTTCTGGGTGCTGTTGTAAACCAAGTTTGAATTATCGGGGGCTGGAATGGCGTATATGCCGTCACCGCCGTTGAGGTCGAACCAGTCCCGGTCGAGAATTCCGGAGTTGCCCTTGGTGCGACTTGGACCGCACCAACTGCTGTTGTCCTGCAGCCCGCCGCAGACCAGGTACGGCCGCTCATCGTCCGTGCCCACGTGATAGAACTGCGCGATCGCGATGTTGTGCACGAACGCCCAATGCTCTCCATTATCGCGCGAGAGAATTACGCCTCCGTCGTTGCCCTCAATGATGCGACCGCTGCCGGCCGGATCGATCCAGATGGTGTGGTGGTCCACGTGTACCTGTTTGGCGGTAATGCTGAAATTTTGTCCGCCATCCTTCGATTCCATCATGTTGTTGGACAAGGCCAGAATGTGATCCGCGTTTCGCGGATCTACCGCGAGGTGTGAGAAATAAAACGGACGAGCGTCGACTTCTTCATCTTTGCTGACCGCGCTCCAGTGATCACCGGAATCGTCCGAACGCCATAACACCCCCTCGGTCGAGCCCATGACTGCGTAAACGACGTTTGGCGAACTTGCAGCGATCGCAAGGCCTATGCGTCCCACCGGTCCTTTGGGGAGGCCGTGAGCGCTCAGGCGCTTCCACGTCTCACCCTGGTCAACGGATTTGTAAATTGCGTCCTCGGGTCCGCCATCAGAGTAGCTCGATGGCGTACGACGGAAACGGTACGCCGCCGCGAACAGCACTTGCGGATTTTGCGGATCCATAGCTAAGTCCGCAACGCCAACGCTGGGCCCGACGTAGAGCACTTTTTTCCAACTGACTCCGCCGTCGGTTGTGCGGAACACGCCGCGCTCTTCATTGTCGACCCAGGGACTGCCCATCGCGGCCACGATCACGGTGTTGGGATGATGAGAATCAATCACGATGCGCGAGATCTGGAAACTCGCTTCCAGTCCCATACGCTTCCAATGCGCTCCGCCGTCAGTCGATTTGTAAATGCCGTCGCCGAAAGAAACATTGTTGCGAACGTTGGCCTCGCCCGTCCCTGCCCAAACAATCTCTGGATTCGTGGGATCGAGCGCCAGCGCGCCAATTGAGGCTACGCTCTCGTGTTGAAACAACGCCTTCCACGTAATGCCGCCGTCATTGGTGCGGAACACGCCGCCGTCGGCCGCGCCGACGTAATAAGTGTCGCTGTCGCCGGGTACGCCGGCTACAGCGCTGACTCGTCCTCCGGAGATCGCTGGACCGATCTCGCGAAAACTGACGCTCTTGCGCACTTCCATGGGCAATCGGCTTCGGCCTTCGTCGTCGGCTTTCTGCGCACCGGCTTGGTCGGCGAGCGACGATTCTGACGGAGTTCCTGCAGCGTCCTTGGCCGGTTCATGCTTGCTGGTCGCTTGCTTCGCGCTTGGATGAACTTCACCCGAGCGTTGTGTCGTCGTCGGAGCATTCTGTTGCGCGAGAGAGTTTTTTAGTGAAAAGCAGAAAAAGAGAAGAAGACAGGCAGCCAACACGGGACAGGCGCGATAGCATGAGTTCATAGTTTTGTCCGGAGCGAAATGCAAAGTAAAAGGAGTAGAGTAGCACGCGGTCTCGGGCAGTTGGTAACCCGCCTCTGTCTACAAACCTTTACTTTCGTTGACCGTCCTTTACGCTGAGCGGGGGCGCAACAGTGCTCCAATAGAACCAGACCGGCGAAGCTCAACTGACCTGGAGGAATTCTGATGAAGTGGATTCTCATCTCGCTCTGGCTGCTCCTTTCCGCATTGTGCATTGCGCAGACCACGCCGGCGAGTCCGCCTTCCGAAGATCAAAGTCCTCCCTCGGCACAAGACGGGCACGGAAATGGCCAACGGCCACCCGGCGTTGCGGGAACTATTACCGCGACGGATGCGCACTCGATCACCCTCAAGACTCGCGACGGCCAGACTGCGCAAGTCGCACTTGACGACAAGACGCAGTACCGCAAGGGCCGCGAAGCTGCAGCCTTCAGTGATTTCAAGGTAGGCGATGTGGTTTTTGTTCGAGGAGAGAAAACCGGCGAGAATGCGTGGCAAGCGGCGGTTGTCGGTAGTCGAGGCCAGGACGGCGGATCTGGGGGCAACTTTGCTGAAGGCGTAGGCAAGCGCTTTATCGCTGGCGAAATCAAGTCCATCGATGGAACTCAGTTGACCATCCAGAGACCGGACGGCGTTACGCAGAAGATTTCCGTCGACGAGGATACTTCCTTTCGTAAGAATGGAGAGAGCATTACGCTCGCAGACTTAAAACCTGGGGACCACGCGTTTGGTCGTGGCGAACTCAAGAATGGCGTTTTCGTACCTGCTGTGCTGAATGTCGGGCAGCCGAAATTCGGAATGCACGGACAGAATGAAGCGCCTGCGCCTCGTTGACGATGGTCAAGATAATCGGCGATGCCATTAAGGCCTACGTGCAGATTGGAACTCAGTCAAAGGTTAGGCGGCATCGGCGGGTGAGAGAGCGCATGCTCTTTGTGTGTCTGGCAGTGGTTGTCTATTGCCCTTTTCTTGCGGCCCAAAGTCCGCAATCTCAGGGAGGAGTCATTCATGGCGTCGTGAAATCCGGAAATATGCCGGTTCCGGGTGCGACCGTAACCGCTGCAAATACGCTTACGGGTCAAAAGGTAACGACCTCGACTGATGTGGACGGTAGTTATTCTGTGCAAGTCCCCGACGGCCGTTATGTTGTTCGCGCTCAAATGGCGGCGTTTGCCCCGGTCACGCAGGAAGTGCGAGTCAATGACGCCAACCGTAACCTTGAGGCAAATCTCGAACTGATTCTGCTCTCCCGCGTACCAAAGACAGAGCCAGCAAATCCCACCGCGCCTGCCCAGGCTGCGGCAACCGGTGCGGGGCGCGGATTCCAAAACCTTACGTTGGAACAGAGCGCCGAAGGCCGTGATTTGAATGGCAATGGCGCAAGTGACATCGTGCCACAGGGCATGCCAGTGCCGGGAATCGCTCCCGACAGCGCCACCGAATCTGTCGCCATCTCGGGTAATAGTTCCAGCCCGTTCGCAACAATGAGCAGCGCCGAAATACAGCAGCGATTTAATGATACTCGTCAGCAGGGCGGAGGTTTCGGCGGTGGAGGATTTGGCGGACCGGGCGGATTTGGCGGTGGGGGCGGCGGTGGTTTCGGCGGCGGAGCTGCGCTTTTCGGCCGGCGAGGCTTTGACATCAACAAGCCTCATGGCTCGATTTATTACGGCCTCGGCGATTCTGCTCTCAGTGCCGCTCCCTATTCGCTGACCGGGCAACCCGTAATCAAACCTGCGTATGAACAGAACAGCTTTGGCGGATCCATCGGGGGGCCGTTGAATATTCCGAAGATCTACCACGGCGGAGACAAAACTTTCTTTTTCGTCAACTACAACGGAAAACGCGGCGAGAATCCTTTTGATCAGTTTTCAACCGTACCCACTTTGCTCGAACGGGAAGGAAATTTTTCCCAAACCCTATATACATCGGGTCCGAATGCTGGACAACCGGTGCAGATTTTCAATCCCGCCAGCGGTACGCAATTCGCAAACAACACGATTCCGCAGATTAATCCCGTTGCCACCGGTTTGTTGCCATACATTCCAATGCCCAACCTGCCAGGCAATTACCAGAATTTCCATTTCATCACTTCGGCCAACAGCAGCAGCGACGACCTGAACATCCGCATAAATCACAGCTTTGGCGCGGCCCTACGTGGCCGTCGTCAGGGCGGCGGGCGGCGAGGCCCGCAGAATAATCTCACCTTCGGCTTTCACTACCATGGATCGAGCGCAGAGCTAACCAATCCTTTCCCCAGCGTTAGTGGCCACACCGGCGTTCGCAGCTTCGATATACCGATCTCCTACGTTCGAAGCTTCGGAAAGTTAACCAACGTCGCCCGCTTTGACTTCAACCGCAGCCGCACGCGTACGCAGAACCTCTATGCATTTGTGAACAACATCACCGGGGCTGTGGGAATCGATGGAGTCTCGACGAATCCTTTCGATTGGGGCCTTCCCAGTCTATCGTTTACCAATTTTGGCGGTTTGCAGGACGTCAATCCAGCTCTTCTGCGTGACCAGACTTTTACATACTCGGACAACATGATTTGGACTCATGGGAAGCACACTTGGCGATGGGGCGGGGATTTCCGCCGGATTCAGCTCAACACGGAAACCGATAGCAACGCGCGCGGCAGTTTCATTTTTACGGGATTGAACACGTCGCAGATGTTGAATGGTCAGCCCGTCAACGGGACTGGTTTTGACTTCGCTGATTTCTTGCTCGGCCTGCCGCAGCAGACCTCCGCGCAGTTTGGCGAGAACAATTATCACTTCCGCGGAAATTCGTGGGACCTGTTCGCGCAAGACGAGTGGAAGATGCGCGGCAATCTCACCCTGAATCTCGGAGTACGGTACGAATATGTCTCGCCCTACACCGAGATCAACAACCGCATCGTCAATCTTGATCTATCGCCAGGAGTGTTGAGCCTCTCGGTCGGGACTCCAGCCGTGGCAGTCGTACTGCCCGGCCAGGTCGGGCCTTACAACGGACTTTACCCCGTCACGCTGGTGCGGCCCGACCGCAACAACTTCGCACCGCGCGTTGGTTTTGCCTGGAAACCCTTTTCCAAAACCGTGGTGCGCGGCGGTTACGGCATCAACTACAACACTGGCGCGTACCAGACGATCGTGCAACAACTCGCATTCCAGCCGCCATTTTCTTTTGCTGAGACCAACGTACAGTCGAGCCCCGGACAACTCACCTTGCAGAATGGTTTTCCAACCGCTCAATCGGCGGGAATCACCAATAACTACGCGGTGAATCCCAACTACCGGCTGGGCTACGTGCAGATCAGAAACCTGGACATCCAGCAGCAAATCAAACCCACGCTGCTGCTAAATATCGACTACACCGGAACCAAGGGGACAGATCTCGACGTTCTCGAAGCTCCGAATCGTACGGCAACCGGCATTCGGATACCAGGCGTGCAGGCCTTCAATTACCAAAACTCACTCGCCGACTCCGAAGCCAACGCCGGCTCGGTGCGCCTCCGCAAACGGCTCGCTCACGGATTCTCGGTCGGCGGAACGTATACATTCTCCAAATCACTCGATGACGCGTCGACGATTGGAGCCGGGGCAACTTCGGGGTCGGGATCCGCCGGTCTCGGCGCTGGAGGCACTGGCGCTGGAAGCGGCGCCAGCAGCGGGACTTCCAGCGCGGGCGCGACTAACGTTGCGCAGAACGCATTCGATCTCTCCGCCGAGCGCGGGCTTTCCAGCTTCAATCAAACCCATCGCTTTACCGCCGACTATTTGTGGGAACTGCCTTTCGGTCACGAAAAACGGTGGTTGACGGGAAATACCGTTCCGCGTGCCATCTTCGGCGACTGGCAGTGGAGTGGCGACTGGACCATCGCTTCGGGACTTCCCTTCACGCCTCGACTCCTGGGGGACTTTTCGGATGTGCAGCGCGGTACCAATGGCACGTTGCGACCGAATCTTGTGACAGGAGAATCAATTTCGATTCCGAATCCGTCGATCGGGCAGTGGTTCAACACTGCCGCATTCGTCGCACCACCACCGGGCCAATACGGCGATGCGCGCCGCAACAGTATCATCGGTCCGCCGACCAAGATGTTTGACATGGCCTTCACCAAAATCTTTCCGTTAAAGGAATCGCGTGTTCTGGAATTTCGCGCCCAGGCAACCAATGTTTTCAATATTCCGCAATACGCTAGCATCGATACACAAGTGAATTCCCCGACGTTTGGCCGAGTAACTGCAGTCGGAGCCATGCGAGCGATACAACTGACCGCGAGGTGTCGGTTTTAGGACATGACTAACTCCAGTCCAATCCGCCAGCCTCGCATACGTAAGCCCTCGGCCGTGTTACTGGTACTCATTCTGCTGGGTTCCTACCTGCCATCCCAAACCGATTACACCTTCCACGCCGAAACCGAATTGGTTCTGGTAAATGTCACGGTGCGTGACAAGAGTGGCAAGGTTGTACGCGACATGAAGCCGGAGGACTTTCAGATTAAAGAAGATGGCAAATCTCAGCAAATCGTCTCTTTTGATATCGAGAACACTGATGCAGTTCCCACTCTCGATGTAGCCCAGGCAAAGCCATTGGAGAATTCTGAGGCCCCAGCCCCAACCTCAGACAAGCCGCAGCTTGCCGCCGCGGTCGAGTTCAAAGATCGGCGCTTGATCGTGTTGTTCTTCGATCTTTCTGGGATGGAACCTGACGAGATCGACCACTCGGTAACTGCCGCCGCGAACTACGTGGATAAACAAATGGCTCCCGCTGACCTGGTTTCGATTGTTTCGCTGGGAAGTTCTTTGCAGGTCAATCAGGATTTCACCGCTGACCACGCGTTGCTGAAGAAGGCTCTGCAGGCTTTGAACCCTGGCGCTGGGCAAGGTTTCGAAGAAGGATCGACTGGGACAACCGAGGGCACACCCGACACCGGCGGGTCGTTCACCGCCGACGACACCGAGTACAACATCTTCAACACCGATCGCCGGCTAGAAGCTTTGCGTTCCGTCGCCGAGCGGCTTTCTCACGTGCAACAGAAGAAGTCCTTGATTTATTTTTCCAGCGGCATCGATCGCACCGGCATCGAGAACGAGTCAGAGTTGAAAGCCGCGACCAACGCCGCAGTCCGCGCGAATCTCGCCTTTTACACCATGGACATCCGCGGACTGCAAGCTCTGGTGGCCGGTGGAGAAGCCCAGAACGCCAGCCTTCGCGGCACTTCGCCCTACTCCGGACAGTCGACACTCAACGCTCTGAATTCGAATTTCACTACCCAGGAAACGCTCGTGACCCTGGCTGCGGACACCGGCGGACGCGCCTTCCTCGATTCCAACGATTTCAGCAAGGTCTTCAAGGGTGTGCAGGACGATACCTCGACCTATTACGTTATTGGCTACCACAGCACTAACCCCGCGCGTGACGGCCGATACCGGCACATCACGGTAGCCCTGAATCGGCCGGGAGTAAAAATTGAATACCGGCGCGGGTACTATGCTCCGGCCGACTACCAGCATGCCACCAAAGAAGACCGTGAGCGCCAACTCGAGGAGGAACTCAATTCCGACTTGCCTGCCACAGATCTGCCGCTTTACCTGGCCGCTGGCTATTTCCGCATCGGTGACAACAAATTCTTTGTCCCCATCTCGCTGGCCGTTCCGGGCTCGCAAATCCCTTTCACAAGCACCAGCAATCAGGACAAAGCCACGCTCGATGTCATCGGCATGGCGCTCGACGGCAATAAGCGCCAAGTGGGCGACATGCGCGATACGGTGAAGCTTGCCGTAAACACTTCGGCGGAAGTACGCAGAAAGAACGTACAGTACAACAACGGATTTATCCTACTTGCCGGCAAATATCATTTGAAGTTTGTGGTTCGCGAAAACCAGAGTGGGCGCATGGGGTCGTTTGAGACCGATATCGAAATCCCCGACCTGAAAACTCAGCCTCTCAAGATGAGTTCAGTGGTGATGGCCAATCAGATCCAGCCGTCAAAAAACAACCGCAACAACAATCCCTTGGTCCGCGATGGCTCGGAAATCATTCCGAGCGTCACTCACGTCTTCTCAACCGGGCAGCATCTCTATCTCTATTACGAAGTCTACGATCCGGGACACGAAGGTCAAAGCAATGGCAAATCAAAAGGTGGGAACGATTCAAGCATCCGGCTTCTGACCAACATCGCCTTTTTCCAAGGGAAGGTGAAGGTTTATGAGAGTCCGTTGCAGGAAGTAAGAGAGCTGAATGCGCGGGATCGGGGCGCAGCCCTTTTCCAACTGGATGTACCGTTGGCCCAGCTTAAGCCGGGCTTTTACACCTGCCAGGTCAACGTGGTGGACGACGCTGCAGGACGGTTCACCTTTCCCAGGCTTGCGTTGCTGCTTCGGCAGTAGCTGAGATGTTGCATCTGACCTTCCCATAAACGGAAATCCGCTTACGAACATTTACTTTCCGTTACAAATTCTTACCTCACAAGCGCGAAAACCTGTTTTTATCAGAGGAGCGATTTTAAGAACTTAGACAACGGGGGATCAGCGAACGCATCAAATGGGATCAGCGTTTGGAAGCATAGGGTTCGACCACCAATTGCGTCTCGAATCTCAGGCGTAACTCCAGAGAGACTAAATGCTGGTTCTAAAACTCGTATGGCGAAGTTAATATATTCAGGACATCTTGAACATCTTTACTCGGAGCCACGAATTGCATCGGAGCTGTTAAATCGTTTTGATGATCGGCCACAAGGAGCACTGGGCTGCATTGACTGATGCAAGAAAATCGGATGGAAACCAAACCTCCTGCTTCGACCGTTGAGCTCCAGCAGCAGCAACCACCGGCGCCCACGGGTCACTCCAATAAGTCCAGATGGCAACGCCTTTTTGTATGGGCTGCAGTTCTGCTGACGTTTGGCGTGATTTTCATGCTGGTGTTGCGTCATCACGACGAAACCCAAAGCGCAGCTTCCTCGCGGCGCGGTGTGACCGGCCCGGTCACGGTTGTAACCGCGGCTGCACAAAAAGGAAACATCGGAGTGTATCTGGAAGCCATTGGCACAGTCACTCCGATCTATACCGACTCGATTACCAGCCAAGTCACGGGAATGGTCACCCAGGTGCATTATCAGGAAGGCCAACTGGTCCGCAAGGGCCAAGCATTGGTCGATATCGATCCGCGTCCCTACGAGGCCCAACTCTTGCAAGCTCAGGGCGCGCTCGAGCGCGACACCCATATTCTCGAACAGGCAAAAATGGACCTGCAGCGTTATCGCGATGCATGGGCGCGAAACGGCATTCCCAAGCAGACGCTCGATGACCAAGAAAAACTCGTATTGCAGGACGAAGGCACGGTAAAAAACGATCAGGGTGCTGTGCAGTATGACCAGGTCCAGGTTGGCTGGTGCCACATCACGGCTCCGATCGAAGGACGCGTAGGGCTCCGGCTCGTGGATCCGGGGAATGTTGTCCAGTCGAGCGGGACGACGACCCTGGTGGTGATCACCGAGGTACAGCCGATCACTGTCGTCTTCACCATCGCGGAAGACAGCCTTCCCCAAGTGCTGGCGCAGACCCGCCATGGCAAACGGCTCGAAGTCGACGCCTTTGATCGGGCGCAACTGACAAAGATCGCGACTGGAAAGCTCCTCACCCTCGACAACCAGATCGATACCACTACAGGTACGGTGAAGCTGCGGGCGCTCTTCGATAACAAAGACGACGGTCTGTTCCCCAACCAGTTCGTGAACACCAGGCTGCTGGTGAACACTTTGGAAGGGGTCACGCTGATTCCTACCTCCGCCATTCAACATAATGGCCAGACTGCGTTCGTCTACCTCATCCAGAACGGCACGGCTCAGATTCGCAACATCAAGCCAGGTGTCGCGAACGCCGGGCAGACTGCTGTCGAAGGCATCAACCCCGGAGACGTTGTTGCAAACAGCAGCTTTGAAAAACTGCAAAACAATTCGAAGATCACAGTTTCCAAACAGCCTCTTCCGGGTGCTACGAGTGAGGGTCCCGCTCCGTGAGCCCGTCTCGCCCATTCATCATGCGGCCCGTCGCGACCGCGCTGCTGATGGCGGCGATCTTACTCGTCGGTATCGTTGCCTTTACCCAGTTACCGGTCTCGGCACTGCCCGAGGTCGATTACCCCACCATTCAAGTCGTGACGTTTTATCCCGGCGCCAGCCCAATCGTGATGGCGACGACAGTAACCGCGCCGCTCGAACGGCAGTTTGGTCAACTGCAGGGGCTCAGCCAGATGACCTCCACCAGTTCGGGAGGAACCTCGGTCATCGTGCTGCAGTTCAATTTGAGCCTCAACATTGACGTTGCCGAAGAGGAGGTTCAGTCGGCCATCAATGCGTCGCAGAGTTATCTGCCCTCCAACCTGCCCGCGCCTCCGGTTTACAGCAAGACAAATCCTGCCGACGCGCCGGTACTGACTCTCGCCATAACTTCTGATTCCGTTCCTTTGTCGCAGGTCGAAGACCTGGTGGATACGCGGCTGGCTCCGAAACTGTCGCAGCTCAGTGGAGTTGGCTTGGTGAGTATCAGCGGCGGTCAGAAGCCGGCGGTCCGCATTCGCGCCAATCCGGTCGCGCTCTCTTCCTACGGAATCAATCTCGAGGATCTGCGCACTGCCCTCGTCCAAGCCAGTGTGAACGCCGCCAAAGGCAACTTTGACGGTCCCCGGCAGGACTACCAGATCGACGCCAACGACCAACTCGTCAGCAGCGCCGATTATCGCGATGTTGTGGTCGCGTATCGCAATGGTGCGCCGGTCATGCTTACGGACGTGGCTGAGGTCGTCGATGGGGTCGAAAACAATAAACAAGCCGCGTGGATGAACCAGACCCCCGCCGTCATCCTGAACGTCCAGCGCCAGCCGGGCGCCAACACGATCAGCGTAGTCAAGAGCATCAAGAAGCTCTTGCCACAACTCGAAGCCAATCTGCCCGCTTCGGTCCAGGTCACCACACTGACCGACCTGACCACCGCGATCCAGGCTTCCGTGTCCGATGTCGAATTCGAATTAATGCTGACCATCGCGCTGGTGGTGATGGTGATTTTTCTGTTTCTGCGAAGTCTCTACGCCACGATCATTCCCAGCGTCGCTGTCCCACTGTCGCTCGTCGGCACTTTCGCTGCCATGTACGCGCTCGGCTACAGCCTGGACAACCTATCCCTGATGGCTCTCACCATCTCCACCGGATTTGTCGTGGACGACGCCATCGTGATGATCGAAAACATCTCGCGCTTCATCGAGGAAGGCGAATCGCCGATGGAGGCGGCGCTCAAGGGAGCGGAACAGATCGGCTTCACGATCGTTTCGCTGACCGTCTCGCTGATCGCAGTTCTCATTCCTTTGCTGTTTATGGGGGATGTCGTCGGCCGACTTTTCCGTGAGTTTGCCGTAACCCTTGCGGTCACGATCGTCATCTCTGCCGTGGTATCGCTGACGTTGACTCCGATGATGTCTGCGCGCATTTTGCGCCATCAGCCTGCGGACCAGCAGGGACGATTTTACCGAGCCTCCGAGCGCATGTTCGAACGCATGATCGCATTCTATGGGCGGACTTTGAAGTTCGTGCTTCGATACCAAACCATCACGCTGTTTGTCGCCCTGGGCACGCTGATACTCACGGTATTTCTCTACATCGTGATTCCCAAAGGATTTTTCCCGGTGCAGGATACCGGTGTCATTCAAGGCATTTCACAGGCTCCCGAAACCATTTCCTTCAAGGCGATGTCGGAGAAGCAGCAGGAACTAGCCAAGGTTATCCTTCAGGACCCGGCGGTCCAGAGTCTTTCTTCATTTATTGGAGCCGACGGCACAAACACGACTCTCAACAGCGGCCGCATGTCGATCAACTTGAAGCCGCTTGAGGACCGCAATCTCAACGCCTCCGACGTTATCCGCAGGCTCCAATCGAATCTGAAGAACGTCGACGGCATCGCGCTGTACATGCAGCCGGTCCAAAACATCACTGTGGATGACCGCGTCAGCCGCACCCAATATCAGTACACGCTGGAAGATCCTGATGCCAACGAATTGAACGACTGGACGAATCGCTTTGTCTCTAAATTGAAGACTTTGCCTCAACTCGAGGATGTGGCAACCGACCAGCAGACGGGCGGACTGGCGGTCTCGCTGATCATCGATCGTGTCACCGCGTCGCGACTGGGTATCGCTCCGTCGACCATCGACAACACTCTGTATGACGCGTTGGGACAACGCCAGATCAACACGATGTACACGCAGCTCAACCAGTACCATGTGATCCTCGAAGCGCTGCCGCAGTTTCAACACGATCCCAATGTGCTGCAACATCTGTATATCGAGGCCAACGCCTCGTCCGGAGCCTCGGGGCCCGGAGCTTCTTCCTCGTTTGCGTCTTCCGGATCTTCTTCCGCTGGATCGAATGCGACTACCACTTCGGTGCTCTACACTCCTTCTTCCGGCGTGCTCATTCCAGTTACGAATGCTCTGTCGCGAAGCAATAGTTCGACCGGATCGACCTCGAACTCTTCGGCGAACACCGTCAGTAGCACAGCGATGAGCAACGCCGTGCCCCTGAGTGCATTTACACATGTCCAGCACGCAACCGAAGCGCTCTCTATCAATCATCAGGGACAGTTTCCATCAGTCACGGTCTCGTTTAATCTGGCGCCCAATGCGGCGTTGGGAAGCGCCATCACCGCAATCGACAAAGTGCAGGCGGACATGCACATGCCGCCCAGCTTGCAGGCGGACTTTCAGGGCACAGCGGCCTCTTTCAAGAACTCGCTTTCGAACGAGGCCCTGTTGATTCTCGCCGCGCTGGTGACCGTGTACATCGTGCTCGGAGTGCTGTACGAAAGCTTCGTTCATCCAGTCACCATTCTTTCCACTCTTCCTTCCGCCGGTGTGGGCGCGCTGCTGGCGCTAATGTTATTTCGTCAGGACCTCAGCGTAGTTGCAATTATCGGCATCATCCTGCTCATCGGAATTGTGAAGAAGAACGGAATCATGATGGTGGATTTCGCGCTCGAGGGAGAACGCCAGCACGGCAAGAACGCCACCGATGCCATCTACGAAGCCAGCCTGCTGCGCTTCCGCCCCATCATGATGACAACCATGGCCGCGTTGCTTGGCGGCCTCCCGTTGGCTTTTGGAACCGGAATTGGCTCGGAAATTCGCCGCCCCCTGGGAATCGCCATGGTGGGAGGACTTTTGCTGAGCCAGGCGCTCACGCTTTACACCACCCCAGTGATTTACATCTTCTTCGACAACCTCGGGAAAAGATTTTCGAGGTCGCACGCTAGTGAAACCTCGGGTGGCACTGCACAACCGGAAGGGCAGCCATGAATCCTTCCGCACTTTTTATCCGCCGGCCTGTTGCAACCACCTTGCTCACCATTGCCATCGCCATCGCCGGAGCGGTTGCGTACACTGTGCTGCCAGTTTCTCCGCTGCCCCAAGTCGACTTTCCGACCATCTCCGTCTCCGGATCTTTGCCCGGAGCGAGCGCCCAGATTATGGCGTCTTCTGTCGCTACCCCGCTCGAGCGTCAGTTTGGCCACATTGCGGGCGTTTCGGAAATGACCTCCGCCAGTTCGCTGGGTAGCACTTCGATCACAATTCAGTTCGACCTCAGCCGCAATATCGACGGCGCTGCGCGCGATGTTGAAGCCGCCATCAGCGCAGCTCGCACCTACCTGCCGGCTAATCTGCCTGCCAACCCCACGTATCGAAAAGTGAATCCCGCCGATGCCCCGATCATGATTATTGGCCTGACCTCCAGCAAGTACGACCGGGGCAAACTGTATGACGAAGCCTCCACCGTGATCTCGCAGAAGCTCTCGCAGATTCAGGGGGTGGGGCAGGTTTCAGTGGGGGGCAGTTCCCTACCCTCGGTGCGCATTGATGTCAATCCTACGCAACTGAACAATTACGGTCTGACGCTGGCCAACGTTCAAGCCGTATTGAGCACTCAGAACGCCGACATTGCCAAGGGCCAGATGTCCGACGGGGCGGTCACTGCCGACATTATTGCCAATGACCAAATCTCGGCGGCGAGCGACTATAAACCGATAATTATCGGACATAATAACGGCGCGGCGGTTCGTCTTTCCGACGTGGCCGAGGTTACCGATAATGTTCAGAACATCCGTTCCGCCGGGTATCTCAACGGCATTCCTTCCGTTACAGTCATCATCTTTCGCCAGCCGGGCGCAAATATCATCCAGACCGTCGACAACATTCGCAGCCAGTTGCCATTTCTGAAAGCTTCCATCCCGCAGGGCATCGACACCACTATCGTTCTCGACCGAACTACCACGATTCGCGCCTCGGTCGACGACGTGGAGCGCACGCTACTAATCTCTGTGGGATTGGTCATCCTGGTGGTCTTCGTCTTTCTGCGCAACGCCCGCGCCACCTTGATTCCGAGCGTCGCCGTCCCCGTGTCTCTGATCGGCACATTTGCGGTGATGTATCTGCTCGGCTACAGCCTGGACAACCTGTCGCTAATGGCGCTTACCATCTCGACCGGGTTCGTGGTGGATGACGCCATCGTGGTAATGGAGAACATCTCGCGTCACATGGAACTGGGAATGGAGCCGTTTGCGGCAGCGTTAAAGGGCGCTCAGGAGATCGGCTTCACCGTATTTTCCATCAGCGTCTCGCTGATCGCAGTTTTTATTCCCATCCTCATGATGGGGGGGATCGTCGGCCGGCTTTTCCGCGAGTTTGCGATCACGCTTTCCACCTCGATCGTCGTTTCCATGGTGGTTTCACTGACTACCACCCCTACGATGTGCGCGCACTTGTTGAAGGAAGAAAAAGAACAAAAGCACGGCAGAATCTATCACGCGAACGAAAAGTTCTTCGCCTGGATGCTGGAAACCTATCGCCGCACCCTGCTTTGGGTGCTCGACAATTCGGGGCTGACTCTGGTGGTGTTACTGCTCACGATCGTGTTGAACGTCGTGCTCATCGTCAAAATTCCCAAGGGCTTCTTCCCCCAACAGGACACAGGTGCCCTGGTTGGGGGCGTACAGGGTCCGCAGGATTCCTCGTTCCCGGCGATGGACAATTCGATCCGGCAACTGGTCGGGGTTATCAAGAGTGATCCTGCCGTCGCCAATGTAACCGCCTACACCGGTGGAAACGGCGCCACCAATGGCGGATTCATCTATATCGCTCTGAAGCCGCTCAACGAGCGTAAAATCGGTGCCCCGCAGATCATTAACCGGCTGCGCCCCAAATTGAATCGATTGCCCGTGGCTTCCGCGTTCCTGCAGGCGGCCCAGGATCTACGAATTGGAGGCCGGTCAAGCAATGCGCTGTACCAGTACACCATTCAGTGTGACAATGTTCAGGATCTGTCGAAATGGGGGCCCATCCTTTTAACCGAGATGAAGAAGCTTCCCGGCCTCCAGGACGTCAACTCCGATCAACAAAACGGTGGATTGGAAGAATTGGTAACCTACGATCGCACCACTGCCGCCAAGGTCGGGATCACAACCCAGTCCCTCGATAGCTCTTTGTATAGCGCCTTCGGCCAATCCGAAGTCTCGATTATTTATACCCAACTGAACCAGTACTACGTGGTTCTCGAAGTAGCGCCGCAATATTGGCAGAGCCCGCAAGGCCTGAAGTATATCTACCTGCGCAGCGGAACCAGCGGCAATGTGCCGCTCGGCGCTCTGGCGAGCTCAGAATCCGGCACCACGCCACTCGCGGTAAACCACACCGGCTTATTTCCGTCGGTAACTGTTTCCTTTAACTTGGCCCCCGGAGTTTCTTTAAGCGATGCCACGCAGCGCATCGCGCTGATGCAGCAGAAACTGGGCACGCCTTCAACCATTCGCGGCTTCTTCGCTGGCACGCTGCAGGCTTACCAGCAGTCGCTGAGTACCGAGCCGATGCTCGTATTGACGGCGCTGCTCGCGGTCTACATCGTGCTCGGCATCCTCTATGAGAGTCTGGTACATCCGCTGACCATTATCTCGACACTGCCCTCGGCCAGCGTTGGCGCCATTCTGGCGCTGATGCTTTTCAAGATCGATCTCAACGTAATTTCGATTATCGGAATCGTGCTGTTGATCGGCATCGTCAAGAAAAACGCCATTATGATGATCGACTTCGCGCTGGTCGCGGAACGGCAGGAAGGCAAGAGTACGCGGGACTCGATTTTCGAAGCCTGCATGTTGCGCTTCCGTCCGATCCTGATGACAACCATGGCCGCGCTGTTTGGGGCGTTGCCGCTGGCCTTCGGCACCGGCACCGGTTCGGAGCTGCGCAGACCGCTCGGGATCACGATCGTCGGGGGATTGATCGTGAGCCAGATGCTCACGCTCTACACGACTCCAGTGGTCTACCTGTTCCTTGATCGTTGGCGGCTCCGGCTGCAGAGCAAGCAGCATGGCACGCTTCCGTCGCCAACTGCTGAGGCCACCTAGCGAGGACTGAGATGTCAGGCAGAAACGTTATGACGATCTTTCAGCGAAAATCGACGGGCCGCTGCACTCGGCCTCGCGCAACTGCGCTTTGGTTAATGTTATTGGTGATGTTGCCGGGTTGCGCCGTTGGGCCTAAATATCATCCGCCCACCCCGCAGCCGCCCGCGGCCGTCTACAAGGAATCGCCCACCCAATTCAAAGAAAATGAAGGTTGGACGGTGGCGCAGCCTTCAGATTCCATGCTGCGCGGCAAGTGGTGGGAGATCTTCAACGATCCTGAACTGAATGCCCTGGAAGAGCAGCTGGATATTAACAATCAGAACATCAAACAATTCTTCGAGAACTTCATGGAAGCTCGCGCCATCGTGCGCGAGGCGCGTTCGCAATATTTTCCAACCCTGGCGGTTGCACCCTCGTTCAGCCGTTCGCGAACCTCCGGGACCTTAAGCACCACTCCGGTGAATACGTCAGGAACCGCCGCTCCAAGACCTCAGCTTCAGAGCACGATATATTCGCTGCCGCTCGAAGCGTCCTGGGAGCCCGACCTTTGGGGCAAGGTCCGCAACACGGTGCGCCAATCCCAATACGCCGCCCAGGTCAGCGCAGCGGATCTCGAGAACGAGCGTCTCACCGAGCAGGCCAGTCTGGCCGAGTTTTTCTTTCAGATCCGAGGCCAGGACGAGTTACAAAAGGTTTTCAACGATACTGTGGATGCGGACCAAAAAGCGCTCGAGCTGACTCGCGCTCTCTATGAAACCGGCATTGACGATCAGATCTCTGTGGTCCAAGCCGAAACCACATTGCAGAGCGCGCAGGCGGGAGCAACCAACGTCGGAATTGCGCGCGCTCAATATGAACATGCAATTGCGATGCTGGTGGGCAAAGCAGCCACGAACTTCTCCGTACCCGTAAGGCCCTTGACCGTTGCGCCCCCTCCGATTCCGGTCGGCGTGCCCTCAGAACTGCTCGAGCGCAGGCCAGACATCGCCGCCGCGGAACGCTCCATGGCCGAGGCCAACGCGACCATCGGCATCGCGTATGCAGCGTATTATCCGACGCTGACTTTGAGCGCGGAGGGCGGCTTTGAGAGTTCCGCTTTCACGAAGTGGTTCTCGTGGCCCAGCCGCTTCTGGTCAGTGGGTACCGCGCTCTCTGAAACCATCTTCGACGCCGGCCTGCGCCGAGCTACGGTTCAACAATACGTCGCGACCTACAATGCCGATCTCGCCGGTTACCGTCAGACCGTGCTCACGGCGTTCCAACAGGTAGAAGATTCTCTCGCCGAAGTTCGTATCTTGTCCAAGGAAATTCAGCAGGAGCAGCAGGCGGTGAATTCAGCGCAAACTTTTCTCAAGCTCGAGCAAGGAAGATACGAGACCGGCATCGATCCTTACATCGATGTCCTGATTGCGCAGACCACATTGTTGTCGGACCAACAGATACTGAATAATCTTCAGGTGGAACAGATGACCGCCGCAGTAGCACTGGTCGAGGCTCTCGGCGGGGGCTGGGATCGTTCACAATTGCCGACCCCGCAGCAGGTAACGGAGAAGCCACCCAAAACAGATACGACCATCGAACACTAGTCTGGGCGGGGTGGAATATAAACAGCACGGCGAAGCCAGAGCCATCAAGCGTTCTCGCGCTCGGTCGCATCCCGCCAATGAGTCGGCTGACCTTGCTTTTTTCTCTTAGAAGAAGTGCCATCGGCAAAAAACAATTTGGTGAGGTTGTTACAGATTGAATAGCTAGCGTGAGGCAATTGCGAACTTAGGAATTGTCGGGGTTTGTTGCGAATGGATCGGGCTCTAGATCGAATCCAACATCCAGACTCGGTCCAAACGGCATTTTCTCAGCTGCTGGTGTTACTGGACTAGCGCCTCAACCGCAAACACATGCATTCCTTCGGTGTCCAACACTTTGCCCTTTACCACGATCCCGGGAACGCCTATCCGGTCGAGTACATTGTCCGGAAGCCGAACTCCATTCTGTACGCTGACGACGAAATAGATTTGTCCGCCTTGGTCAGGAACAAAGAGCAGCGGACTACCCGCCGCGACACAAAGCTTCGCACAGAAGGCATGATCATAGGCATGTGTGTGCGTTCCAAGATAACAATTTGCGTCGGTGACTTCTCCTCGAAGGCTCACAGACTGTCCGGGCATGATTTGTCCGGCCAGCAGATCAACATTACCCTGCTTAGCCATATTGCGTGCTTTTGCCAGGTCAGAAACCAAGGGCTGCACGTGCGCGAATGGCACGTTATTCAGCCCATACCGATCTCCAAATTGGAAAGCACACAGTCCCAGTGCCGCGACTAAGCTGAGTACCAGTTTATTTTGATCCACTCTTGGTGCCCTGGCTCGTTTGGCTTCGATGGTGAACACTCTGCTGACTTTCGGTGCTGGTGTAACTGACGCGCCAGATGGAGTTCGAACCGTCGTCGCTGACCAACAACGATCCGTCCTGTGCTACCGTAACGCCAACCGGCCTTCCCCAGACGCGCCCGTTGTCGAACACAAACCCGGTCAAGAAATCCTCGTACTCTCCAGTAGCCCGGTTTGTCTGGTGCAACGGCACGCGGATCACTTCATATCCGGCGCGTACGGATCGGTTCCACGAACCATGCTCAGACGCGAAAATGTCACCCCGATATTCGCCCGGAAACTGCGTGCCTTCGTAGAATGTCATTTCGAGTGAAGCATTGTGTGGCTGTAACAGGACGTCAGGAACCAGCGCCTTATCTCTCAACTCCGGATGTTTGCCTTCGTGGCGTGGGTCCTGGTGCCCGCCGATGTACCACCAGGGCCAGCCATAGAAGCCGCCCTCGGTGACATGCGTGATGTAGTCTGGCACAAGATTGTCTCCCAACCCGTCGCGTTCGTTAACCGAGCACCATAACTCGCCGGTCTTAGGATTGATTGCCAGCCCGCCTCCAGCATTCCGGATCCCGTACGCGTATACGCGCATCTCGGAGCCATCAGGATTGAACTCCAAAATGTCAGCCCGATTTTTTTCATCTGGCGTCGTGTCGGGGTCATCGACATTCGACGCCGATCCAACTGCAACGAACATCTTCCTGCCGTCGGCCGAGAACCGAACGTCGCGGGTCCAATGCCCTTCGCCATGCGGCAGGTCTACAATGTGCTGCGCTGGCCCGCTGGCTTGCAACTCGCCGTTTTGATATGAAAACCGCACGACGGCATCGGTATCGCCCACATATACCCACTGCGGATTGTTCCCGGGAGGATAGAACGCGATGCCATACGGTTGGTCGAGTCCGGTGGCGAACACGCCAGCCTGCTCCGCTTTGCCATCGTTGGTAATTCCTCGGAACACTCGAATTTTGCCGCTACTGCTTTCTGCCAAAAAAATATCGCCATTGGGGGCGGTCCGGATCAACCGAGGATTATCCAGTCCGGTCGCGAATTGCTGGACGCTGAATCCGGCAGGGGCTTTTGGCCAAGCACTGTGCGGACGAGCGATTACTTCCGGCCCATTGGCCGCCGAATCAGTTGCATATGGCGCCGGAAGATCTTGCGCTGTGATCTTGCGAATGTTTCCGGGCTCTTCAAAGCGGAAATCTGTGAATGGAGCCTGCGGCGGCGGAGCATTCGTCACAACCGGCTTCAGGTTGGCAGATGCGGTTTTGGTCGTTCGGGCGCTCGATGAGTTCTTGAGAGACTTCAAGTAAGTAACGATCTGCCATCGTTCTGACTCGGGGAGGGTTGCCCAAGACGGCATACCGTTATTGACCGAGCCGGTCGTGATAAACCAGAAAACCTCTCCGTCGGGCGCTCCTTGAGTCGCACCTCGGGCCAAAGCTGGAATGTTCCCGGTGCCGCGTCCATTGATTCCGTGACACGAGCCGCAATTCGTCGCATAGAATTTTGCGCCTGCCGCGACGGCTGCCGTCTGCCCCGCATACGGATTCTTTTGTTGACTACTGGACGTGGGCGCGTTATGAAAGTGCGCGTCTTGGGCGGCAAGCCCTGAGGCGGAAAAGATCCACAACGTAGTACATACTGTCGCAGCAAGAAAATAGCAACCGGCACCGACTCTCACGGCTCTCCTCCCTTGATCTTTGCTCGCTTCCGCAATCCGATCGATACGGTTTTGGATGAAGTTCAGGTTTCTCGCGCTGCATCATTGTTGGACCAAGTTGCAATTTACGCGATCAATCCTGACCGGAAGTAAATACCGTCCCGCTCTCAGACACCGCATTCCCCCTCGAAGCGGGCCGGGAAACGTCCCTAATAACTTGCGGAAGCCAACAAGGTAGGGAGAGAATCTAATGCAACATGCGAGTGCGAAGACGTTTAATCGGTTTCATCATAATTATTCAGTCCGTCCTTTTCCTGACACATTTCCTGCTGTACGAGACCTGGACATTTTCGTCTGCCGGAGGCCGCGACTCTGGGACGCTGTGGGCTAAGCTGGCTTTCGGGTTTTTGTCGGTAAGTTTTGTGGCCGCTTCCCTCTTTGCCTTTCGTTACACAAACGCGGCTCTGCGTGCTTTTTACAGGGCGGCTGCGGTTTGGTTGGGTCTGTTGACTTTCCTCTTCTTCGCGGCGATTTTCTCCTGGATCATTTTCGGAATTGCACTGCTCGCCCGTCTGGACTTGAACTTTCATCGCGTGGTGGAATTCTTGTTTGGCGTTGCGATCTTGGCCGGATTCTACGGAGTTTTTAATGCGAGCTGGACACGAATCACGCGAACGACTGTGCGACTCGCGAACTTGCCGGCAGCGTGGCAGGGGCGAAGAGCGGCTCTGATCAGTGATCTGCACCTGGGACACGTGCGGAATGGAACTTTTCTGCGACGCATGGTCGCTAAGATTTTGAGCGAAGAGCCGGACGCGATTTTTATTGCGGGAGATTTATATGACGGCACGGCGATCGACGCCGCACGGGCCGCAGAACCATTAAATAAGCTCACGGCGCCACACGGCGTGTATTTTGTCGCCGGAAACCACGAGCAATTTGGAGACGACAGCAATTATCTAAATGCCATTGCAGCAGCAGGCGTGCGGGTGCTCAGCAATGAGAAGGTGGAAGTAGACGGCTTGCAGATTGTGGGTGTGCCCTACCGAAACGCGGTGCAGGACGGGGCCTTTAGATCAGTGCTCCACCGGATTCGGTTGGATCGCGACCGCGCCAGTATTCTCTTGACGCATGCCCCGGACCATCCGGAAATTGCCGAGGCTGCGGGCGTTTCTCTGCAATTGTCCGGTCATACGCATCTGGGGCAGTTCGTACCTTGGAGTTGGATGGCGCGGCGGATCTACCGCCAGTTTGTATATGGATTGAGCCGGATAGGAAAAATGCAGGTTTTTACCTCGAGCGGAGCAGGAACGTGGGGACCGCCCCTGCGACTGGGATCGAATCCCGAAATTGTAATGCTCGAGTTCGAATAAACGACGCCTCGCGCTTACTGCGGCTTCGATGTTGTGCCTGCAGAAGCTGGACCCGGTCGGTCCGAACTGGTCTTGGATGCGATGCCTGCGGGTGTTTGCTTGCTGGGCGGAACGTCGGTCCCGGCTGGATAGACGAAAATCTGTACCGTACCCCAGTTTGCACTCGAACCTGTATCGGGCTGCTTGCCCATTCCCAGAGTTTTGAGCTGACTATCATCAAATCCGAAGTTCTCTACCAGATACTCGCGCACAACCGCAGCCCGGGCTTCGGTCAGGGCCATGTCTTTCTGGGTATCGCCTTCCATGCCAGCGGATGCCACGACCACCGCAAAGCCGAACTGGTTATTAGCCAGGAACTCGCCGCCATCGTTCAGAGATTTCTGGTTTTTCAGTTTGGCTGAATCTTGCTTGTCGAAGAGCTGTTTCGCCGAGTAAGTGAACTGCTTTACCGGCGTGCCTTGTGGCAGGCGTTCGATCTCATTCTTTGTCAACTCGCTGGAGTCTTCGTATCCGCGACTCTTGAAATAGCCGCGCAGGAAGAAGTTGTGTTTTAAGGCTTCCATGTTCTCCTGAAAGTCAGTCGCACCAGCTTCTGCCTGCATCATGGTGTTGTGCATGGCGCCGCTTGTCTGTTCGAGGTTGTTGTAAAGTGTCTTGTCGTTAACCAGCGCCCCCGCGGTTCCCTGACCGCTATTAATCTTGGCGGTGATGGAGTCTAGATTCGCCGTCGCCCGAGTGGCGTTCTGGATGGCTTGCTGGCTGCTGTCAAGAATGCCGCTCGTCTTTTGCAGCAGGTCCGACATTTCAAGTGGCGGCTGGCTCGCGATCGTATCGCCATCGCGAACATCGCGCGTCCCTGGAGATCCAAATGAGATCGCCATATATTGGTTTCCTAACAGCCCTTCGGTTTCGATTGTGGCCACTGAGTCCTGCTTGATGACCTCGTGCGTCGACTTGGCCAAATCCATGACCACTGTGACCTTTTCACCGGGATTGTGAGGCGACACGATGCTGTGAACCGTCCCGCGGTGAACTCCGCCCAAGCGAACATCTGCGCCGTCATCCAAGCCTTCCACGTTGTCGAATTGCGCCTTCAATTGGTACGTCGAGCTGAAAAGATACTGCTTGCTTCCGATGATGAAGACGCCGACTGCCAGAATTGCCAGTGTCGCAACGATGAAAGCTCCTAACCTAGCCGCTCTCGACATAGATCCTCCTACGAATGCTTCAGAAATTCCTTAACAAATTCGATCTCACTTTTCTGAAGCTCTTCAAAGTTGCCATCGATCAACACTTTTCCGTTATCGAGCAGAGCCAGACGGTCCGCAATCGTCTTTGCGCTGTGGAGATCATGAGTCACGACGATCGATGCCATGTGATGTTCAGCCTGGAGTTTGAGAACCAATTCGTCGATCTCCCCGGCGCTGATGGGGTCGAGACCCGCAGTTGGTTCGTCGAGCAGCAGAATATCCGGCGCCAATGCCAGCGCGCGTGCCAGTCCGACTCTTTTCTGCATCCCACCCGAAATATCCGACGGCATCTTCTCAAAGTCGTTCTCTCCCAGGCCGACTTCCGCCAACAAGGTCTTTACCCGGTCGCTCCGCTCAGATTCCGACATCTGCTTCTTATGGTGTTGCAGCGGAAAAGCCACGTTCTGCCCGACAGTCAGCGAATCGTAAAGTGCCGCATGCTGAAACAGAAAACCCATTTTCTTGCGGATGTCGGCGAGTTGGTCGAGAGTCAGTCCGGCAATGTCTTGACCGTGAATGCGAACCGATCCCGAGTCCGGCTTCTCGAGGCCGATAATGAGCCTCAGCAATACGCTCTTCCCCGTACCGCTGCGCCCCAGCACCGCCAGGGTCTCGCTGCGCTTCACGGTCAGGCTAATCCCGTCCAAGACCCTTTGACTTCCGAAGGACTTATGCAGGTTTTCGACAGCGATAGCGGGTGCGCCACCGGTTCGTTCGGCTGTCTTTCGCTTGATCGCAACCTGATCGATTGTGTCCATATTTATTTCGTGACCTGGTGAATCAAGATCATGGGAAAAATATGATGATGAGTTTCACCAGCACTACATCCGCCAGGATCACGAACAGCGACGACAAAACTACTGAGCTCGTGGCCGCCCGACCCACACCCGCTGCGCCTCCCTTTGTCCGCATGCCCTGAAAACAGGCGATCAGCCCAATGATCAGTCCAAACACGGCGGTCTTAAACGTCGGTGGCAAGAAATCGTTAAAATCGGCGCCGTTGAAACCAGCATTAATGAACTGGTGTAGCGATACCGGCTCCGACAGAGCCTGCGTGACCCAACCCATCACCACGCCACAAGCGTCGGCAGCCAGAGTCAGGAGCGGCAGCATAAGGATGCAAGCCAGAATGCGTGTCGCCGCCAGGAGCCTGTAGGGGTTTACCGCGGAGGCTTCGATAGCATCGATCTGCTCGGTTACTTTCATCGACGCCAACTCCGCGCCAATGCCAGCGCCTACCCGGCCACTCACGACCAGACCGGTGATAATCGGACCGGTCTCATGGATGACGGAGAACACGATTGCGGCGGGCAGCAGGGACTTAGCCCCAAATCGAGTCAGGCTATAACGAGCCTCGAGCGAGAGTACAACCCCGGTGGCGGCACCGGCCAAAGCGACCAGCGGCAGGGACTTTGATCCGATCTCGTCGAGTTGTCGAAAAAGTTCGGGGAATTCAAATGGAGGTGTCACTGCCGCCCGGACAACTCGCCAGAAGAATATCCCGAGATCGCCGAACCATTCGAGAAACTGGTTGATCAGGCCCAGGAAGGAGCTTACAGCGGAAGGCGCGCGTAAGGCCTGCAGCCCCGGAACTCGAGGGTTCAAGGATGCAACCGTACTGGATCCGGGTTCGATCACGGATTTGAACCCTGATCTGGGGCTCCGTGCGAATTGTTGACCAAAACCACAATCGTTCGTATGTTCATTCGAGAGTCTCCTGGGCCCATCTGAGATCAACCTGCACTTCAAAGGTCACCGGTTGTTCTTTACACGGTAAGCGGGCACGGTTCGTGGTCGCTCTGGCACGCAATCTCCACCTCTTTGGATCCTGCTTCCTTACAAGCTTCACCGCAGTATTTGTCGCTGCTTTGCACCAGGCACAGGCACGGCAGATGGGCGCATTTGCCCTTTTCACTTGTCGTCATCCGTTTTCTCCTTTTGCGATACACCGTTGCGAATAGGTTCGATGCTTGTTTTCCCGGTGACGTCTACGGCGAAACCGGTTTTTGATCGGCGGGAATCGCTTTAGCCTCCGAGGGCGTCAGACGAGAGCGATCACAATAACCGTAACCCTTGAGGCAGGCCGTGTAGTTACGTTGTTGCTCGGCGTCGGCCAGCATTCTAGCTTCGGGCGGCGTCAGTTTTGAATAATCGCACGCTTCCCCGCCGCTCTTACACTCAGCGATGTTGCGCCGGTGTTCTGCGATGGCGGTTTGACCAGCTTCCGCCGGCGTGAGTGTGGAATGGTCGCATTCGGTCCAGCCATTCTCACAATTCTGTGCGTTGCGCCGGTGTTCCGCGGCCGCCACTGCAGCCGCTTCTGAACCCGTGAGTTTGGAACGGTCGCAAACCCCCTGGCCGTCTTTGCAGTCGGAGACATTCAACTGGCGTACGGCTGCGTCCACGGCACTCGTCTCTGCGGGACTCAGTTTGGAACGATCGCAATCACTGATGCCGTCAGTACAGTTGGCCATATTGCGCTGCTGCGCCGCTACCGACGATTCACGAGCCTCGGACTGGGTTAATCGTGAAGGGTCGCAAGAGGCCATGCCGTCCTTGCAGTCAGAAAGGTTGCGCTGGTGATCGGCCACGGCCAACGCAATCAATTGCGGTTGGGTGAGTTTCGAATGATCACAGGAATCGAAGCCGTTTCTGCAATCGGAGACGTTGCGCTCGCGATTGGTGGCGTCCAGTTCAGCGGTTTGCGATGGGCTCAACTTCGACCGATCGCAGACCTCACGCCCAGCCTTGCAGGCCGCCAGGTTTTGCTCGAGATCGGACGACTGCGCTGATGAAAGAATCGGCCAGAGAGTCAGGCAAGCGAGTTGCATCCCGAGTTGTACCCAAAGACATCCGCGTAGATTGACTGACATATAAGTCCACCTTTCAAAGGGCCGTGCAAGCTGACCGAGCCACGTCAGACACCCGGTCAGCCGCAATCTATCTTTGTCAGTAAGCTTCCGGCCCAACTACTTCTTGTCTTCTCTGGCTTCGGCGACCTTCGCCTGTTGGCCTGCCTCAGATACGGCTTTCAGGAACGCGTCTGCGCTTGCCGGAGTGGACACTTTGCCGGAAAGAATGTTGCGGAACGTCATGTGCTTGCCGTAAATGGCGTGAGTGGAATCGTTATCCTGCTCCACCACCGCACCTTCGAGCGTCAAGCCGGCGAATACACCCTTTGAACGCGAGTAGGTCAACATTTCGGTGTTCATCTTCCAATCGGTGCCCGCGGAAGCATGACGGCCTACTGGTCCGGCCGCAACCGATCCTTCACCCGTCGATTCGAACTTACTCGACAACAGATGCTGGAAACCCTGCTCATTCATCACCAACATCACCAGATCCACGCCTTCGATTCCGATCTGCAATCCCCAACTACCACTGCCAACCGATACGAACGCAGGCGCGCTCCAGCCGTCGGAAGTACGACACGAGGCAATGCCACGGCCGTGCTTGCCACCAAAAATGAATCCACCCTTGATCAGGTCGGGCACTACCAGAATGCACTTTGCGCCGCTTAACACTTCTTCTGGAATGCCTTTGTCCGGCGTTGACATAATCGCGTGCAGAACGTCCACTGACTTCTGCAGGCGGTCAACCGTGTCTTCGCGAGCCGAGCCTGCCCACGCGTAGGTTCCAACCAAACCCATCAAGCTCATCAACAGCAGTGAAATTGTCTTTTTCGTGAATTTATTCCTTTGGGAGCCACTGAACTAAGAGAAGAGAACTTCAGATGGGCTGACTTAGCTCAGAGGACCTGAAAGAGAGAGAAGAATGGCTCATCTCTGACATCATGATCACCCAGGCCCGAAATAATAGCTGATCTGAATTGCTCACTTTGAGTTCGCGGCCAAATTCAGGTCGACTAACGCTCGGGATGCGATCTGACTGATCTCGCGTAATTTGAGCAATCTTGCACAGAATTGCTGCCGGCGTTGTGTCATTGTGAGCTGTAGAAAACGCGAAAGAGTGGGCCCCGTCTTGCATCCTTTTCTTGTCCATCTTCGTACCTTGCGCACCTTCCTCACTGACTCACTGGTGAAGCTCTCGGCGATGAAAACACCTCACAGCGAGATCAGGCATCCAAGGATGTGCCCATTCTGCGGGCTAATTACTCCGCGATCCAAGCCATTCTGTTTGGAGTGTGGGAAGTCATTCAGAGGAGTTCAACTGGGGCAGAAAGACGCGCGGCAAGGATGAACCAGCAACTCGACAAAGAACGAAGGAGATAAACATGCTTTGGACGATTTTCGTTGTGCTTCTGATTCTGTGGCTTCTGGGCTTCAGCCTCCACGTGGCGGGTGGTCTGATCCATTTGCTGCTGGTAGTAGCGTTGGTGGTGTTAGTCATTAATTTAGTGAGCGGCCGCCGCGCGGTGTGAAGGCGCGCTTCGATTGCAACTCACGGAGAGTTCTGTGCGCAGGCTTCGCCACGCCTGCGTCTCGAGTTTCTTCTTTAGATGGAGGCCAACTCACAGAGTTCGGCTTTTTTTCTTGTCTTGCTCCCATCACTAGCTATCTGCTGACAACCGGTAATCCCGAATTGGCGAATGTGATCAATACTGCGCAGACGGTGACCCGTACGCTTGTATAGAGTGCCGAGTGAAAAGTTCCACACTCAGGAATTAAAACCAAGAAGGGAACATATATGAAACTGCTCACGATTTCTTTGCTGGCACTGTCGTTGTCAGGACTCGGCGCCTATGCCCAAACTGATACCGGCGCTACAAAAATCAATCTTGGAACAGCGGACAAATTTGCCTCGCTGGGCGGCTCCGGCGTCACCAACGTCAGCGCCCACACATTTATCGTCGGAGACGTTGGCAGTTCTCCGACGCCCACCGTGAAAGGACTCAAGCCGGCCCAAGTGAAGGGCGTTTTATACCTCAAGTCCAGCCCAGTGACAGCAGCAGCGCAGAAAGGCTTGACAACGGCATACAATCAAGCCGCCGGCGCGCATTGTGGCACCACCCTGACCGGAGTGAATCTGGGCGGAATGAAGCTCATCCCCGGAGTTTACTGCTTCGCCTCAGCGGCGCAGTTGACCGGCACTCTGAAGCTAGACGCTCAGGGAAATTCCAACGCTCAGTGGGTCTTTCAAATGGGCACAACTCTGACCACCGCCCCGAATTCCAAGGTAGTTGTGAATCTCACCGGTAAGGGCGGGAGAGGATGCAATGTGTACTGGCAGGTCGGTTCCTCAGCGACAGTCGGCAAGGGCAGCATCTTTGTGGGGAAGATCATGGCCCTTACCAGCGTTACGCTGGATGGCGGCACCCTTCGTGGCAAAGCTCTTGCCCGCAGCGGTGAGATTTCGATTTCCGCCCAGGAGACGGTCGATGGTTCGCAGTGTGTTAACAGCGACGCCACAGATAGCAACGATATGGCTGCCTCTGAGAACTTAGGCGATTGATTGGTGCCTTTCGTTGATTGTTAGTTCAGAATTGTCAGTTGAGGAGCGGTGGCTGACCATCGGCCACTGCTTCCCTCGGGAGAAGCAATGCTGGTCAGGCCTCGCGTCAGCTTCTCGACGCTCCTTTGCGTGCGCCAGCGATGGTGAGCGCAATCCCACCGGCAATCAGCACCACACTGACGATTGGTGACACGCGCTCACTGTCGCTGGTTTGCACGCCAATATTCAAATTGCCAGCTTTAATGCCATGCGTCTCGGTGCGGGGGACGGGCACGATCAGGGATCCGATACCGAGCACTACCAGGAGCAGGCCGGCAAATAGAAGGATTCTCATAAATGGCTCTATCACAGGTTGCAAAAACAGGGTGTGAGAAAACAATGGCCCGATTTTTTCCGA
>Ga0207000_1075_pt1 | contig 36310 bp, 27 predicted proteins | sample Alteio_BWMinCont_90_FD_153498 | JGI IMG/M metagenome (GOLD analysis project Ga0207000, IMG submission 153498) | Enriched cells from forest soil in Barre Woods Harvard Forest LTER site, Petersham, Massachusetts, United States -... | ecosystem: Environmental > Terrestrial > Soil > Temperate forest >...
GGCTTCTCCGACAACCGACTCGCTGTTACTGATGCCAAAGGCGATGCTGTTCGACCCTCCGAGTGTCCCGAGGTCCTTCATTTGTCCTTTAGACCAGAGGACGGAGTGCTGATCGTTATTCGAGAGATTGGACGATCCGGCGATCACGTTGCTGCTGTTGATCGCGAAGGGCTGGCTGAAGTTGCCGCCAGGCAAGGTGCCGAGATCGACGACACGGTACTTGGTTGGGATAGTAGGTTGCCGGGACGAGGTGTCTTGCGCGACAGCGGTCAGTGGCATCGCCAGCGCCGCCAAGAACCACGCCGAAAGGGACAGCAGAGATAGAGATTTCATATGGCCTCCTAAGTCTTGCCAGCGTATATGCTGTTGATCTTTGAGCTGGTTTCGCTCTTGTCTAAATAGGCGCAATGTGGGGCGCGGAACTATCATCCGGAAATGTCTTTTCTTTGAAGGGTTGGCTGGGCAGGGGTATGATTCACCGGAGTGTGGGCATGGGGAACTCAGGGCAGCCGGTGAACGGTGAGGCGCAGGGGCCCGATCCTGCGGAAGTAAGCGGATTGCTGCGAGCCTGGGGCGACGGAGATCGAGCCGCGCTCGATCGGCTGACCCCCATCGTGTATGACGAACTCCGGAGACTCGCGAGGCATTACATGAGAGGCGAACGCCCCGGTCACAGCCTGCAGACGACGGCGTTGGTGAATGAGGCCTACATGCGCCTGGTGGATTACAAGAACATGCGATGGCAGAATCGGGCGCATTTTTTCGCGGTAGCGTCACAGTTGATGAGGCGCATTCTGGTGGATCATGCGCGGCGTCACAATTTGAAACGCGGGGGCGGGGTGCAACACGTTTCGTTGGAAGAGACAGCCATGGTGGGCGGCGATCGAGCCGCGGACCTGGTGGCACTGGATGACGCGATGGATGCCCTGGCCCGGATCGATCCGCGCAAAGTGCAAGTCGTCGAGATGCGTTTCTTCGGCGGACTCAGCGTGGAAGAGACGGCGGAGGTGCTGAAGGTCTCGCCCGTGACCGTGATGCGCGACTGGAGCACAGCCAAGGCCTGGCTCTACCGCGAACTGACCGCAGGGGCTGGCGATGGAATCTGACCGGTGGAAACAAGTCGATCGCCTCCTGCAATCAGTGTTGGAGCGTCCACCTGAAGAGCGCGACGAGTTTCTGCGGAATGCGTGCGCGGCTGACGAGCAACTGGAGCGCGAGGTTCGTTCGCTGCTGAGGGCGCAGGAGCAGGCTGGGAGCTTTCTGGAGAATCCCGCTATCGAAGGGGCAGCACTGGCCATCGCGCAGCGGCAGGGCGAGCAAGTACAGGAAGATAACGACTTTCCTGCCGACCGTACCGTATCCCATTACCGCATTGTGGGAAAGCTGGGCAGCGGCGGGATGGGAGTGATTTACAAGGCCGAAGACACTGAGCTTGGCCGCTTTGTCGCGCTGAAATTTCTGCCCGAGGGCCTGTCCCGCGATCCGCTAGCTTTGGAGCGTTTCCGCCGTGAAGCGCGAGCCGCGTCGGCTCTCAATCACGCCAATATCTGCACCATCTACGAAATCGGTAAGGACGGCGAGCAGTCCTTCATCGCCATGGAGTTCATGGACGGTATGACGCTGAAGCACCGCATCGCAGGGCGGCCGATGGACACTGAGTTGATCTTGTCCCTGGGCATAGAGACCGCGGACGCACTGGACGCAGCTCACGCCGCCGGCATCGTGCACCGCGACATCAAGACTGCGAACATTTTTGTCACCAACCGGGGACATGCGAAGGTCCTCGACTTCGGAGTGGCCAAGCTTTTACTCAACGGCGAAGGCGTGGACCTGAATGCTTCGACGAAGGAATCGTCTCTTACCAACCCGGGCACGGCTGTAGGGACGGTCGCCTATATGTCGCCAGAGCAGGTTCGCGGAAAGAAGTTAGATTCCCGCTCCGATCTGTTCTCCTTCGGTGTGGTGCTCTACGAGACCGCAACGGGAACGCTGCCCTTCCGCGGGGAAACCACCGGAGTGATCTTTGACTCCATTCTTAACCGAGCTCCTGTGCCTCCCGCGCGCGTGAATACCGGGCTGCCGCCCGAACTGGAAAGAATCATCGACAAGTGTTTGGAGAAAGACCCCGACCTTCGCTACCAGCACGCCTCGGAAATAGGAGCTGATCTGCGGCGGATGAAACGGGACACGGATTCGGCGACCGGCGTGTCCGGACGTACAAGCCATGCCAGGAGACGCGGCATGGCAGTCATTCTTGCTGCTGTGGCTGCGCTGGTGTTGTCTGTCGCTGGTTACTTCTATCTCCATCGCGCGCCCAAACTCACTGCCAATGACACAATTGTTCTGGAGGACTTTGCCAATGCCACCGGCGACCCGGTGTTCGACGGCACGCTCAGGCAAGGACTCTCCGTACAACTGGAGCAATCACCCTTCCTGAGCATCATCTCGGACCAGCAAATCCAGCAGACTCTGCAGATGATGACCCAGAAGCCAGACGCGAGGCTGACGCCGGAGATTGCGCGCGAACTCTGCCAGCGGACGGCAAGTGCAGCTGTGCTCGAGGGCTCAATCGCTCAAATTGGCACGCCATACCTTCTGACCCTGAAGGCGGTCAACTGCTCAACCGGTGGGACGTTGGCGAGCACACAAGCGCAGGCGAGCGACAAGAATCACGTGCTCGATGCACTGGGGAAGACGGCATCGGAGATGCGCAATAAACTGGGCGAGTCGCTGAGTACGGTAGAAAAATTCGATACCCCTCTCGAAGAAGCGACTACGCCCTCGCTCGAGGCCCTGAAAGCTTTTAGCTCCGGCAAACGGGCAACTTCCCCACCGCTTGCTATTACTTCTTACAAACGCGCTGTCGAACTCGATCCAAATTTCGCAGTTGCCTACGCGTGGTTGGGCGTCTGGCACACCTCTATTGGGGAACCTAGCATCGCGGCGGATTATACCCGCAAGGCATACGAACTGCGCGATCACGCAAGTGAGCCCGAGAGGTATTTCGTGTCAGCCATCTACTACAAAGAGGTTCCGGGTAACCTCGAAAAAGCCGAACAAACCTGCAGGCTTTGGATGCAGGCTTATCCCCGCTCCGAGATGCCGCATATTTACTTGTCAGGTGCAATTTACCCGGCGCTGGGTCGCTATGATGGAGTGATTGCAGAGGCCGGAGAGGCCATTCGTTTGAAACCGAACTACCCTGTTCCCTACGTCTTCCTCATGGACGGCTATATGGCTCTGAATCGCTTCGATGAAGCGAACTCGGCGTATAGGCAAGCCCTTGAACGCAAACTGTACCACCATTACTACCCTGCCTCTCTGTACCACCTCGCCTTTTTGCAGAACGATACAGTGGGGATGAAACAACAGGTCACACAGTCACAGGGTCAGCCGGGGGCAGAAGAGACGTTGCTTGCATACGAGGCCAATACCGCGGCTTATTACGGGCGCCTGCGTGAGTCAAAAGAACTGACTGGCAGGGCCATGGAATCAGCCGAACACGCCGACGAAAAGGAAGTATCTGCCGGTTTTTCCGCCAGGTCTGGACTACGGGAGGCCCTGTTTGGTAACGCCAGCGAAGCCCGGCGGCGCGCGTCGCTTGCCGTGGCACGTTCCTCTGGCGTCGATGTACAGTATGCCTCCGCGCTCGCCTTGGCATATGCCGGAGATACGGGGCGCGCACAGAGCCTGACCGAGGAGTTGAACCAGCGGTTCCCCGAAGCCACGACCGTGCAGTTCAATTATCTGCCAACCGTCCGCGCCAAACTCGCGCTCGATCGAGGGAATCCTTCAGCGGCGTTGGAGATGCTTCGAGCCACCTTGCCGTATGAACTGGGACAGACCACATTTAGCGGCGAGCACGTCTGGAATGGCTTGTATCCTGTTTTTGTTCGAGGAGAGGCCTATTTGTCCGCTCATCAAGGCAGCAACGCAGCGGCAGAGTTTCAGAAGATTCTCGACCATCGTGGAATTGTATGGAACTCACCTATTGGCGCTCTTGCTCATCTTCAACTCGGGCGCGCTTTCGCCATGCAGGGCGACACTGCCAGGGCCCGCGCAGCCTATCAAGACTTCCTCACGCTTTGGAAAGATGCCGACCCCGACATTCCCGTCCTCAAACAAGCCCAAGCAGAGTATGCGAAGTTCAAATAGTAGTGGCCCTCGAACGACCAACGAGCATGCGGTCTTGCTGACGATCCTACCAGTGTAAATTGGTTTGCTTCTGGTTTGTCGGCTAACCGGAAGTAATCCAGATCGGGACATGCGGATAGGTAATGAGAAGTCGCCTAGAGTTTACCGATGGAGAGAAGTGGAGATTGCGATTGCTACTTCCGCCTGAGTCACAGCGAAGCGGGCGCGACACTTGATCGCGCACTTTGACGTTGTCCAGAAGTCGGCTTCGGGGAAGTCTGCTGACAATCAGTGAAATTCCTCCCGAGCGACGAGCAATTCTGGAAGCCAACTGGCGAAACCAGGCCATTACGCTCAAAACTCCGGCCACGGATGTCAATGAGGCAGTCGTATGGCGGTCCTCCCACCAAAGATGGCCTTCGGAATCCCCGGCCCAGGCCTTAGCCAGGAAAGAGTGTTTTTTCGAGTACAGCGAATTCTATCGACGTGAACTCGCGCCTATTTTCGAGTTTCTGCTACCCAAGCTCCCGTGGCTCACGTCCAAGAGCACCGTGATTAAAGTCATCCCCGGAAATCGAGGCCTGAAATGAGGTATCCGTCACCGCCCCTCGGGTGGTTCACCAACCTTGGTTGTTATGTGAGTGCGATTTTGCTGGTCATCGCGGGCTGCGTCGCATTCTTGGCCATCGGAGTCCTGGGACAGCAAGCGACCTCTTCCGTTGCCTCGTTTCCACTCGATTCCGTTGGCGGTTTGGAAGTATTGAACGGGAAGGCCGAAGTCGCGACCTACCGCGGACGGCACGTAGCGCATTTGACAGCACCACCCGGCCGTTCCGACCCTGAGGACAATGAATCGGTCCACGCATTTGTGGCTGGCGTCGATTTCAGGGACGGAACAATTGAGGCCGATGTTGCGGGTGCGCCTATGCCCGGAGCGCCTGCGGATGCACGAGGCTTCATCGGCATCGACTTTCGCAGCCAGGAACATGGCGCTCGCACGGAAAGTATCTATCTGCGGCCCACCAACGGCAGGGCGGATGATCAGTTGCGCCGCAACCACTCTGTGCAATATGACTCGATGCCGGATTTTCCCTGGTTCCGTCTGCGAAAAGAGAGCCCCGGAGTTTATGAATCCTACACCGATCTCGAAGCAGGCGAGTGGACGCACATGAAGATCGTGGTTTCAGGGACCAAGGCAGCGCTCTATGTCAATGGCAGCAACCAGCCGTGCCTGATCGTGAACGATCTGAAGCTTGGTGAAACCCACGGGCAGGTCGGCTTTTGGGGCGAGTGGAGCACGGACGCGTACTTCTCCACGCTGACTATCCGGAGCGATCGATAGCGCTGGGTGCGATTTGTAAGCGGTGCCGGTGCTGTGCGCGATTTGCCAAAGCTCATCAAGGAGAACACGAATGCATCGAATCCTCTGTGTTGTCGCGCTGTGGTCGTGCGGATCTATGTCCTTGTCCGCGCTTGCAGCAGATCAAGAGCAGGCTAAGGTAGTCCAACTTAGTGACGCGATTTACATGGTACAGACCTCGGGCAACGTGTACATGGTCAAAACGCCGGGCGGAAACGTGCTCATCGATACGGCGACATCTGAACTGGCGGCAGAAGCTAGGAATTTGTTGCTGGCGCAAAACCTCGGGCCGGTGAAATACATCATTCTCACCCACGGCCATGCCGACCACATCGGTGGGATTCCGCTGTGGAAGGAGCCGGGAATCCAGATTATCGCCCAGAGAAGTTACGTTGAATTCGTTAACTACGTCACGCGGCTTGAAGGTTTCTTTGCTCCCCGCAATGCGGCCGCGTTCGGCGGTGCGCCCAAGCCCGTCGGGCCCTGGGTCGGGAATTACGGTGCGAAGGTTGATCCGAATATCCTCTTCGATCAGGAGTACAGCTTCACGCTGGGCGGCGTGGAATTCCAACTATTCAGCACGCCCGGTGAAACGCCAGATCATCTGACAGTGTGGCTTCCGGCTTACAAGGCCGCGTTCATTGGCGACAATTACTCGGGGATCGGAATCCCGGAGCCGAATTCTTTCCCCAACCTTTACGCGATCCGCGGCACCAAACCTCGTTGGGCACTTGACTGGGCCAGTTCGCTGGATAAAGTGCTCGCGCTCAAACCCGATATCGTGCTCAACGGTCACGGCCAGCCGATTGTGGGGAACCAGGATATAACGCGGCTGCTGGGCCGGTATCGCGATGCCATCCTCTATGTGCACGATGAAGTGGTCAAGGGGATGAACTCGGGCAAAGATGTCTACACGCTGATGCAGGAGATCAAACTTCCGGCGAGTTACAACCTGAGTGAATCGTTCGGCAAGGTGAGTTGGTCGGTGCGCGGAATCTATGACGGATACGCTGGTTGGTATGACATGAATCCAACCACCATGTACGAAACACCGGCGTCTTCGGTCTATCCCGATCTCGTTAAGCTCGCCGGAGGACCAGAACCGTTAGTGCGTGCGGCCCTGGAGAAACTGGACGCCGGGAAGCCAGTCGAGGCCCTGCACCTGACAGACGTTGTTCTTGCCTATGATCAAAAAAATAGCGGGGCCCTGAATGCGCGATTGAAAGTCTTAAGCGTGCTGCGAGATCGCTGCGAGAACTACGTGGAACAGGGGTGGCTGGAATACGGTATCGCCAAAGCGAAAGAAAAACTGGGATCGCAGTAATCGCAGCGAAGGATCGCCATCCTGACTCGATCCAACTCCGCCCTCGCTGGTCTGCCGTACAGATTCCCGACCGCTTCCAGCAAACAAAGCTCGATCTCGAACGTATACCTATTGAGTGGGAGAGCAGGGCAAGAGGGCATAGGCAGATCGGCGGTGATGGGAGAATGCATGAAGCCCCGGTGGACCGCTACTGCGCTCGGAGCGAGACGGGAAAAATTCGCGCCAACGAATAGCCACCACAGCTCGACACTGACTCACCATCCGGATTTAGGTGGCATCCCGAACGACGTTGCAGACCTTCTCGCCACCATTTTTTCCTTTACTCTTGCCAACAAATGTGTGGCGTTATATTGTTATGTCCCACAAGTTGCGTTTCTATCGCGCCGTTTCCCAAATATGAATGATGGACTTCCCGAAAAGGTAGGTGGCGAATGGTTGCTCCCCCCAAAAGCCGCGACGTCAAGTGTTTAGCAGTTGCGCTTCTGGCAACACTAATGTCATGCAGTTTGGTCGGAGTCGCCCAAACGACCGTCGGAACTGGCAGCATTGTGGGAACTGTGACTGATCCTTCTGCCGCTGTCCTTAGCGGAGCCAAGGTGACGATCACCAACCTTGCCACTGGACATGTGATGACCCTTACGACGAATTCCAGTGGAGCATTCAATTCGGGCGCGCTGATCCCCGGCGATTATAAAGTGCAGGTGGGAGCCAGAGGCTTCCGACAGATGGAAATGCCGGTAACGGTTCTGGTGGGGAATACTGCGACGGCAAATGCGAAGTTGCAGATTGGGCAGGAGAGTCAGGTCGTCGAAGTGCAAGGCTCCGCTGTGCAGGTGAACACGGAACAGGCGACTGTGCAGGGTGTGTTGAACGCCGAGCAGATCGAGAATCTGCCCGTCAACGGCCGCAACTTTCTTGACCTGGCCCAACTCGAGCCCGGAGTTCAAATCCAAGATGGACAGGACTTCGATCCGACTAAGGCGGGTTTTTCTTCGATCTCATTTGGTGGACGATTCGGCCGCACCGCTCGCATCGAAGTCGATGGCGTCGACGTATCGGATGAAACCGTCGGCACGACTACCATGGACATTCCTGCCAGCGGGATCGAGGAATTCCAACTCAGCCAATCGAGCCTAGATCTTTCCAATGAACTGACCTCGTCCGGCGCGGTGAACGTGACCACGCGCTCAGGGACGAACAGCATCCATGGCGAAGCTTTCGGATTGTTCCGCGATAGCTCACTGGCTGCGGCTTTGCCCACGCCAGTCGGACTGGCACCTCCCAAATTTCAACGCTCGCAGTACGGCGGGCGCCTGGGTGGTCCAATTATCAAGAACAAGTTCTTCTACTTCCTGGATGGAGAACGAACTCTGCAGCACGGACAATCGCCGGTCCTGGCGGGCGCTCCTTTCAATAACTACTCGGGTTACTTCAACTCGCCATTTACCGAGGACAACCTGATGGCCAAGGCAGACTACCAATTGACGCAGTCAGCCCACGCCTTCTATCGCTTCAGCTACTTCAAGAATTCTTTGCTGGCCAACGCGGGTCTGGGTTTCTCTGTGTACGACAACAAGAACATCACCCGCAACCAAGTGGTCGGAGTGGACTTCAACACTGGAGGTTTCAGCCACAGCGTCCGCTTTGAATATTTGAAGTTCCAGAACCAGATCGTAGACGCAACCGTGGGCAGCAGCTTGCCGCTGGCCAATTATCCCGTGGAGATACAGTTGGGCAGCACGGGTTTGGTTACCGGACCAAACTATCTTGCTCCACAAAGCACCCTGCAAAGCAATCATCAGATCAAGTACGACGGCAGCAAACCCCTGGGTTCGCACATCCTTCGCTACGGTTTCGGTTTTAACCACATTGAGGGCGGAGGCTTCGCGAACTTCCAAAGTATTGCGCCGTTCCTGCTTACGAATGTGGGAACACTTGAAACGGCATTTGCTCAGACCAACCCCTTCGGACCCGGGGGCGACACGAATCCGCTAAATTATCCCGTCGAAGGCGTTTTCCTGGGTAATGGTTTAGGATACTCCACGACCACACCAGCTTTCGGCTTCCCGGCAGGTGGTATTACTGACAACCGCATCGGCGCGTACGTCGGTGACAGTTGGAAAATAAAAAAGAACTTTACTCTGACCTATGGCGTGCGTTACGTTCGCGATTCCGGCCGCACCGACAGCAACCTTCCCGGAATTCCAGAACTCAATGCCTTGATGCCTGGCTTGGGCAATCCTGTCAAACAACCCAACTTAAACTTTGCGCCGCAGGTTGGCATCGCATGGGACCCCACGGGCCAAAGCAAGACTGTGATCCGATCGGGGATTGGCATCTTTTATGAAAACGCGATCTGGAATAACGTGGCTTTCGATGCTCCCGACCGCGAACGAACCGGCGCTTTTGGGCAGTTCCCCACTGCCTGCGCCGCCGCCAACACTCCGCAGCCTGTTATCGCTACAGGCGGCGCGCTTCCTCTGCCTACATTTTGCGGCACTACAAGCGGTGGTCTCGTCGCAATTGGGACTGTCGCCAACCAGATTGAGGCGTATCAAAAGCTGTACCAGTCGCTTTCGCCCTTCAACGCGAGCCTGCCTAATCCAAACTACGTAGGGACGCTGCTGGATCAAGGATTCGGGTTTGGCACGACCGCATCTATGTTCGATCCCAATTACAAGACGCCCCGGTCGGTCCAAATCAACGCTGGCATTCAGCACGAAATCCGCCCGGGTATGGTTTTCAGCGCGGACTTCGTCCGCAACGTGCAAACTCACTACCTGCTGGGAATTGATGAGAACCAAACGGGAAATGTTAATTATTTCAATAAGGCTGGGGCTCTGGCCGCAATCAATGCGACGAATAGCCAGTTTGGCTGCATGCCAGGAACTGCCGGCATCCAGTGCGCGATCAATAATGGCGCCACCATGTCGGCTTACGCTGGAAACGGGCTCACCTCCTCTGCTGACTTCGATCAGCCCTGCACCGCAGTCTTCGGCTATAACTGCGCCTTTCCAGGTATCAATCCCAACGCGCCGCCACTCCCATTTCTGAAGTCGGTGGGCAGATCCGTCTACAACGGTCTGCAAGCTAAATTGATCGAGAATGTGAAACAGCCGTTTCGTGGTATCCGCGCTCTGAACTTCCAGGTGTCCTATTCGCTCTCTCGTTTCGAAAACACGGGCGGCGGCGCAGCCGATAACCCCGCAGCATCGGATCAGGACTTCATCATCAATACGCTCGACAACGTCAACCCCAACCGCTACTTTGGGCCTTCGGTGCTGGATCGAACTCATCAGATCTCGATCGGGGGCTACGCCGATTTGCCGGCCGGATTCCAAATCAGCATGATCTCGCATTTCTGGAGTCCGCTCGCCGTCTCGGTAGTCGTTCCGAATACGAACCTTGGGCCGGGCGAAATCTTTCGTACTGACTTCACTGGCGACGGCACGGTGCAGGATCCCATGCCCGGCACGAAAGTGGGAAACTTCGGCCGCGGCATCAATGGTTCAAACATCAACGACGCCATTACTCAATACAACAACACTTATGCCGGTCAACCGACCCCTGCGGGACAAGTCCTGATTCAGAATGGCCTGTTCACGTTGCAGCAACTTCAGACAATTGGGGCAGCAAGCCTGGGCCAATCCTTCGGCGATGGCGTCGCTCCCAGCGTGCCGCTGGCTCCGCCCGGAGAGGCCAATCTCGCTTGGCTGCGTGCTTTCGATATGAAGCTAACCTGGAGTCACACCTTTGGCGATCGCTTCACGGTGCAGCCCAGCGTGGGTTTCTATAATCTGCTGAACTTCGCCAATTTTGATTTGCCCTCGGCCACGTTGGATGGCTTGTTAACCGGAGGCGTCGGGAATATCAACGGAACCGACGCGAACGGACACAATATCACTCGCGTCGGCGTCGGAACCGGGGTCTTCGCGCTGGGCTCCCCTCGGCAGATTGAATTCGGTCTGCAATTCAGTTTCTAGCCCAGACTACGCACAAGGGTCAACGACTTCTAGCGAATCAACCAAGGTGTGAACCACTGCCCTGAGCCGCTCAGCGCCCAGGCTTCCATCCACTAACTCAGGTACAGCCCAAGGAGCGCCAAACGGCGCTCATTGGGGAGTTGGGTTGGAGGCAGCCTCAATTGGCCGGTGTTCACCGTCCGTATCCAGGATGGTTTGGACGGCCCAGTTCGCTACTGAACGTTGATCGAAACAGGCTGGGAGGGAATGCCGTTGGCAACTACCACCAACTGGCTAGGCCCCAATTCCTGGTTCGCGGGAACATCGAAGTGGGTGGAAACCAAACCGTTGAATGCGACGGCCATGCTGCTGTGGTCGTGCGTTCGGCTATAAAACACGTCTCCGGTTGCTACATTTGTAATGCGCACGAGGGGGTAATTGGTTGCGGCCTGAACGTCGTCGCCATACGCAGCCCCCTGCGACATTCCATTGAAGAGGTGACCGGAGATTGTGTACGAACCCGCTGGACTAACGGTCGTCGGAAAGCTCTGAATACGTGGCGCCCACGACGGATTGTAGGTTCCAGTGGAAGTGAAGATCTCGACATCGCGGGAGAAATCCGTAAAGAGGATCTGGCCCGTGGGCAGGACCAGGAAGTTGCAAACGTACGACCCGTCACGACTTGCTCGCGGTGGTCCAGGAACCGTGTTGAGGTTTGTGCCATCCCATTCCAGAATCGTCACAGGACGATTACCGTAGCCGGGACTCGCCACCATCAGCACATTGCCATTGATCTCTAGCGATGCGGGACCATCAGCAATGTTGAGGTTGGGTGGGAAGTACGGACCTGCCGTCCAAGTGCCAGTGTTGCTGTTATAGATTGCGGTGGCACCGGATGCTCCGCCGCCGCATGTATTCGCTCCGGTAGCGAAGACCGTTCCGTCAGGACGTAGAACTGCCGGGCCGACCTCCTGAGTCGCGTTATTCTCGCCGCCGCAATTCGCCGCCGAGTCCCACAACTGCACGAGGGTGCTTCCCGCGCTGTGCCACTTGCCCGCGGCTGGCACGTAGATCTCCGAGTTCGTACCGGTGGGATTGTAGTCGAAAACGTAAGCATCGACGGTCAGGACCTGCTTGTTGGGCAGCAGCGTCCAGCCCTCTTCGTCATTGATATCGAATTTCCCGCTGCCGGTCGGCGTCCATGTCAAGGTGGTCGCGTCCAGAAGCGCTTCGTCCGTCGTGCAGCAATTTGCCTGCATATAGGTTCCATCGAACAAAATTACACTCTGCGCGTCGCCAATCGTCGGATGGTCGAATCCGCAACAGGTGCCAAAAAACGGCGGAGGATTAACTGGGGTCCAGGTATTGGCGAGCGGATCGTAAATGGCGCCCAGGTCCGTCCATGTAGGCACGAAGAAGTTGTATTCCCCGCCTTCGATAATGAGCCGGCCATCCGGCAGAACTGCCGAAGAATGATATAGCGGGCTGTATCCGGCGGGTAGCGAGGCAATTTGCGTCCAGGCGCCATTCACGTAGCTGCCACTCGAGTCCGGAGTCAAGCGCCACCAATCCAGCGAGCCTGTATCCTGTATCAGGACCGTTCCGTCGGTCAGCAAAATGGGATTAGCAGCTCCCCTCGACAAGAACGTGGGCTGGTTATTCAGCGACGTCCATGGCGACGACGGGTCATTCAGGCCGATCCGTGGCACTGGATTAAGATCGTCCATCGGCGGAAGTGGCGTCAGATGCGGGGTCTCAGTTCGACTGTTCTGACGTTGGGCGTTCGCCAAAACAGCCAGCTCTAACATGCAGAGAATCAGGCACAGCGCGACCGATGCTATCTGTCGGACTAGCATGCGGCGCTTCGTACAACTAAGTCGGTAGCTCATGGGCGTTAGTCTCCTTTTCTACAGATTTAATGAAGCCAGTCTGCTGATATTGATTGTCAAACTTTGAGCTTGTTGTTTTTCGGAATTACAGCTTAGCTCTTCCAGCTCGCTGTTACCCGTAGAAGCTGGAAGAGATCTGATCCATCAAATCGCCCAGCCCGACATACCCCAAGTCCCGAGATATAATTTCGGACGCTGCACGGGATTTCCTCCTACATGAGGAATTTCACTTTAAGGTTAACTTCCTGATGGTTATAGCTCGATGACCCACGTGTGAATGTTCGTCAAAAGAGGCTGATGTTGCAAAGCCTGCAAATCGCCTAGTTGCTATACTTGACCCACTTCTCCTAGATATTTACCGCTACGGGGGGCGTAGCCTAATTTCTCATGTAACGATCACCCTAGGTCTTGGTGTCCGTGGAGCGCAATCAGGTAAACGCTGTAGGCACGGCCTGCACGGGTGGGCGGGATAAGGCTCGAGCGTTCCCACGAGGTCGACTTCAAAACGATTACGAGCGAGCCAAGGTTGGACAAAGCAACACCAATAGCACTAAGAACCCCGGACCCGATGATCTGACCCTCCCACAGGAGCAGAGCAATGGTTTTCGTCAAGCCGACTTCCTTTGTCGTGAATCGATCGGTATCACTTTCGCCTGTTGCTTTGGCGCGATCCACTTGGTTGCCTTTTTCCTGAACCTAATAGGTACGTAAAACTCAATGATTTTCGCCACAAATCCCCCTTGGAAGAGCGAGCAATGAGAAAGGAACTCCAGATCGTTGCCATCCGTTTCTCTAGAGGCTCATTTCGTATAGTGCCACCCGGGTTCGAGAAGTCTCATTCAAGCGAATTTCTTCAGATCAGTTCAGACTGCTTCAGGCCGGCTCTATGGACGTTTCCAGGGATGAGGAGCAATATCGCATTCATTCTGCGTCACATGCATAGTCACCTCGCTTACCCATTGCAGAAGAGCTAACTGTCGAGAACAGGATTTTTCGCCAACAATCAGTTTTGTAGTTAAGGTCCGGCGATGATTCAAAGGATCATCGGGTCCGTGAGGAGACTTTTTGGCAGGCAAGGCAGAGCACTCGCAAAAGAAATCAGCGGTATAGTGGGCTGGATTTGAGGGGAGGTGAGCCCTGGTCCTCTGTTCGGGGGAGCACGGAGGCTCTGGGGCTCACCTGGCTCAAGCAACGAACTCGATCGTAAGGCTGTCGTGAGATCGAATGTCGCGGCTTAAAGATGACAGGCCTCATTTGGTGTAGGTCTTGGTGAGCAAGGTTTATTCTTCTCTCACCAAGGCCTGCCATCAACGAAGCGAAGCGGCCTTAACGCCCCTGAGCATTCAACTTGTTGCAGTCCTCGCAGAGCCTGAAGCTACCGGTGCCGGTTAGTCGTTCTTTCAGTGGTATGTCACGACCCGGAGGGCAGGCATCGTTATTGTGATAAACGCGGCGAGCGGGCGGTTTCTGGCCTTCATTGATGGAATGGAATGCGGGTACCAATGTCATGGGTCATCTCCTTTTAGGATATTTCTGATGGTGCTCCCAAGGCTCGGCCCGGTGTAACTTATCTGACGCAACTTTTCCAACAACCACTACAGTGTGGCCCTGCGCTGCACTTGTCCCCGCAGTTGTGTTGATTGCAGCCATAACTGCCGCAACCATGGCAACATTGTTTTCTATCTGCTGAGGTGTTGCCCGAGGTGACAAGCGAAACCACGGCCAAGGTCGCGATCAAGAACGTCCTTTTCATGGTCTAGCTCTCTTTCTAGGGGAAGGCCAGCATTGTACGTCCCAATGACGAAGCATTGTATCGGAGTTCCGGCCGGGTCAAATCTTGTCCCGGTCAGGACGGCTCCTTGCCTTGAATCAACTCCAGCACTTCGGTGATGAGTTCTCGCCTCCTATCCTGTCGAACCAGATACCCAAGTTTCTCGTATCGGTCAGGGTATTCCGCTTGCCAGTAGAACCGATTCAGATGGTCAATGGCTGCAAGCTCGGCCTTCAAAGTTTCCAATCGACTCATGCACCAGTAATGTCAATTTCATTGCCAAACGTGAGATAAGGACGAGAAGAACTTATGGGCATGATTCGCCTGGGACTGCCGACTGGTCGGCAAGGCTGACGGCATTTCGTCACATACAGTTTGAATCAGCATAAGGCTGCTTAGTCAGGATGTACTCCATTTATCGTGGTGCTGTCATTGATCTCTTGAGTGCCTGCCATCGAATGCAGGACTTTGCGAAGGTCGCTCAGTCTTTTCAGTCTAATCCCCATCGAAAGGCGATTATCAGACTGCTTCAGTAACGACACAATCTTGATGTGGGCGACACTCGGCATCACGTAAAAGGTACGGAGCTGAGTATTTGTCGCATTACAGAAACACAACAACCTGGGAAGGCAACGCAGCCTGGCTGAAGTAGCCGATAGAAAGACCTTCGAGATACCGACAGTGGAGAGTTCCAGGAAATACGGCTAGCGCATCGTTTCGTGGACCGGACGCGAGGCAAGAACTAAAAAGTAAGGCGCGCGGTCAGCTGGATGGATCTCGGAGAAGCATCTCCGCCAAGCAGTGAACCGTAAATAGTGGTCGGAGGGTTGACTGTTCCAGTGATAAAACCGAACTGGCCTGGGTTCGCGATGTCCGCGTTTGGCTGGTTAAAATTCGGATGGTTGAACAGGTTATAAAACTGTGCGCCGACCCCGAATTCCGCTTTTTCCCGTCCTGGGATAGCAGTGTTTTTAATGATCGAAAGATCAGCATTGAAGAAGCTGGGCCCATAGAATTGGTTCCGATGTTCCGTGCCGAATTCGGCAGGAACTTGCGCAATCGGCGAAGAAAACTGGCTCTCCTGCAAGCATGCATGCTTTGGATTGGCGCAGCTGAGAGCAGACCCTCCCAGGAAGTTGGCGTATACCGCTTCCGCATAGTTGAACTGACCAAGCACCGATGTGCTGAAAGAATCGAGCACCGTGTACGGGAACCCACTGCGGCGGAAGACGGTTGCGGAAAGCTGCCAGCCTTTCAGAAAAACCTCCGGGCCGAACTGATGAGGGACTTCGCAGATGACGTCGGTGCTGAAATAATGCCGCGTGTCATAGTCGGCGTTGCCATAACTGTTCGGCAGATTGTTGCCCTGAGGACTAAGGAGGGTTGACATCGGATTAAAGCTCCAGATTCCACCGTTTGAAACCTCATCTAGGGCATGGCTCCAAACGTAGTTCGAGTGCATTTGTAAAACGTGTTTTAGTCGGAGTTGAAAGGAGATTGCCAAACCGTTGTAGTTGGAGACACCGACGCTACGCAGCTCATTCACTGCACCAAACCTCGGATCGGTAGCAGAATCGGGCAGCCCAGCAAATCCAGAAGGACAAGACGGCCCGGAAGGATTCACCAGCGGACAAAAAGCGTTGACGGCGCCGAAAAACACGGGTATTTGAATTCCGTGATTTCCCACATAGTTCAGGGTCAGCGAAGTGTTCGTCCCAAACCCCTCTAACATTTTCAAATTCCACTCTTCGTAGAGTGGAAGCTTCGTCGGTACGGTATTGGTAAAATTCGGCGGCACAAAAAAGCTGGCCGCAGCGGAGATGCTGGCAAGGGTGCCACCGTTGAGAAATCCTGACACAAAGGCAGCGTTAGAATTGGCTGCGTCTCTGAACAAGTTAGATGGTTCAGCAGGGGAGACATTGTTGTTATACGTCGTGAACGAATTCAAAAGCGGTGGATTCGACGATACGTTCCCGGAGATAGCAGCCGAGGGAAACACGTCCATAAACAGCCCAAGGCCTCCGCTCAACACCACACTTTTTAGCCCGAGTGGCGCCCATGCGAAACCCAACCGAGGTTGCCATTCCAGATTCGGGAGGGAAGGGAGGGCCCGATGCAGACCGACCCGGATCGCGTCGTTATACGGAATGCTGACATCATGGTTCAGATGCTCAAAATCTGAGACAAACCTGGCAAAGCAGTCTATCTGGCACACGGGATTGGAACTGTGGTCAGCGCGTAACGAGAATGTCAATGTAAGTGTCCGCTTCGCTCTCCAATCGTCCTGCCCGTAGAAGCCTAGCCAATAAAGCGCCAGAGGTTTAGTTCCGATAGCGGGAAAGTTCTGTTGTAGAAGGTCACCCGATGGGCCGTTGCCGCCATCAAAGAAGTCGGCAAGCGTTATTGGAGTCAAAGAGCCAGCCTGGTTATAGTGAGAGTTGTAAGCACTGAGATCGAATCGGTTGAAATTGAAGCCAAACTTCAAACTGTGACTTCTGCGCACCAGGGACAAGTCATCCAGCACTTGGTAATGCGTCGGCTTCGAACCGATGGAGGAGAAGGGAGTGCTTGCTCCCAGGGCAGTGAAGCTTCCGTCTCCTAGCAAAAGCGTAGTCGCAAAGGCAGCTCTTGCAGCAGAGGGATCCTTCTGTTGAAAAATGAAACTACCATAAAAAGCGGAGATTACCACAACGTTCACCGCTCGGGGATTGAAGATGTGAGTCTCGCTGATCTGCCCCTGATAGACCGGATCATTGCTTTGCAGGTTAAAGACTGGGCTTATGGGATCCGTGTAGGTAGCCTGCAGTCCCTGATCCTCGTGCAGACGAAAAAAGAGCTTGTCGCTCTTCCCGACATTAAGATCAAACCGTGCGCCCAGCAAGTATTCTCTGGTAAGGTTGTCCGCAGTGGAGCGGAAGCTAAGGGCACAAGGAGCCGTGGTGCCGAGCCCACTCCTTCCGATGAATCCGTTACACCCCGTGGAGTTGCCCGTTTGGGGGTTGCCGGGGAGGGCTCGATCTGCCCCAGGTGCTTGGTTCCAGAGATCAAACATTTGGTTATAGAACGGGACTGAAGCTTGATGCCCCGTGCTTTCCAAGTTGGCCAATGTCGCGGCTTCGAACTCGCGACTCGGAATCAGAACAAGATTGTCGACCGGCAGCACAAACCGGAGCCCCTCATAGTCGACAAAGACAAAAATCTTGTTTTTCCTGATTGGCCCACCCAGGGAAGCAGCATATTGATTTGCGTTCACGAAGGGCCTAGGTACGACCGGAGTTCCCGATGGCACGTCCTTATTAAACCAGTTGTTTGCATTCAGCACTCGTCCGTTCCACCAATACTGAGCATTCCCATGAAGATCGTTCGATCCAGACTTTGTGACGTAATTGACGCTGGCCCCAGCGAAACCGCCATACTGCCCAGAATATCCGTTGTTGACAATGGTCACCTCCTCGACTTCGTTATTACCCAGAAGCAAATTCGAGGCGCCGGAATTGTTGACCAAGAGACTAGGGTCGTTGTCGTTCATTCCGTCAAGGTTGAACGAGTTCGACGTCGCCGGAAATCCGAACGTGGAGAAGTTTCCAGTACCGCCCTGTGTATTCATAACCGCCCCGGGCGCGGTCTGAACAGTATAGGTAAGGTCGTTGCCCGGATTAGGGAGGTTAGCGATCTGCTTAGCGTTGAACGTAGTTGATATATCAGCGCTTTGGTTTTGCGTCAGTGGGGACTCAGAAACCTCAATTGTTGTGTGTGCTGAGTCCACTTGCAGAATGAGATTAAGAGAAGTCGTCTGGCCTACTACAACCGACACGCTCCGAGTAGCTGTCGCAAACCCCGGAGCTGAAACTGTTTCCACATAACTACTCGGGGCGAGAAAGGCGAAACGATAGAAACCTCGCGCGTCGGACACAGATGCCTGACTGAAACCTTTTTCATTGCTTCGCAAACTCACCCTGGCATTGGGGATAAGCGCACCCGACAGATCGAGTACCGTCCCAACGATGGCTCCCGTTGTCACAGTCTGGCCCAGTGCGTGAAGCGCAACCATGGTTCCGAGCAGTGATAGCGCACACAGCAGGTTGAATTTTGTTCTCACAAATAACTCACCGCATCCAAAACTTGGCAACAAGCGGGCCGGTGCCGGAATCGTTGGTAGAATCCTACTCGTGGTCGCGGCTCAGGGAAGGCGCCACTCGAGTGCGTAGACTTCCTGGATCCCAATATCGCGCTGCACAAGGGGAGAGTCATCGTCTGTCAGCCCCGTCCATGCGGCACTGAGCTGAATTAGGGGCCGACGGATGTCGCGAAAATCCATTACGTGCTCAACCTTGCGGTCGGCGATTCGCACGCGCATCAGGACTGCTCCGTTTTCCTCCGATGTAGCCTCGAAATAGGCGAAATCTCCACTGCGAGACCAGCGCACATTCGTCAGCATCTCGGCCTCAGCAACTCTTGACCAGTGCAGGGTCTTCATATCGAACAACAGTGCTTGATGATGGTCGCTGGTCTTGCCAAGCAAGTAGCGCCCTGCTGGTGACCAGCCGGCAACGTACATTCCGTCTGAATCGGGCACGACCGTCGTGCTCTGACTAGTTAGATCCAAGATTTCAATCCTAACTAGGTCTGGATGGTCCGCCTGTTTACCGGGACTGAAATGATTGAAGACAATCGAATTCCCATCCGGCGACCACGAAGGATTGGCCGTGTCGTCGAGTAGAATCCTGCGAACGCTCCCGCCTGCAGCAGGCGCCAGATATACGGAAAAGGGTGCGCCCGGTTGAAACGCGGTGAACGCAATGCCTTCACCGCTCGGCGACCAGCGTGGATTCATGACTTGCATCGGAGCGTTCGTCAGCTGCATCCGTTCACTTCCGTCGATGCGGCAGCGCCACAGGGCACCCTCGGGATATGCAACATACGTGGCCCATTGGCCGTCGCGGGAAATGTCCACCTCCGTCGCAGAGATCCCCCCAAGGTAGGGTAGGAATACTCGTGAATTCAGCTCGTAGCGCATCAGTTCAGATCGTAATTGCTGTCCAATGGCAAAGATCTGGTTACCTTCGCGGCTGGGCTGGGGCAAAAAGAACTCCAAGGGTCCGCGCGTCAACTGCACAGGGTCGATAGCTCGTCGGTCCAGCCAACCCCGCCTTTCCTGCAACACCCACAGGTTTGACGATCCTCCTCGTCCGCTCTGAAACACGTAGTACCTGCCGTCGTGCGTCCATCGGCCGCAGCAATCGTCCGCCGACCGGCTCCAGCCAGGCAAGAGCGGGCGCAATCCAGTCCCATCGCTGCCTACTTCCCACAGGGATCGAGCCGAGCTGCCCTTGGAATCGGGTGCCGTGAACCTGACGCGGCGCCCGTCGGGAGAAACTCGCGGCCACGCCGCCGTGCCCGTCGTCGCAATTTTTCGTACCTCCGTGCCGTCCGACTTTGCCCAGAACACCCCGGTGTCGTCTGAGAACACGAAGTGCTCTCCATCCGGAGCCCATCCGGCATCGTTACCCTGCAGATCGCCAACTCGGCGCGGCGAACCAACTGGCAATGGCTGTATCCACACTTGAAAGCCGGAAGGCATCTCGGCAATGAAGAGAAGTTGTGCGCCGTCAGGAGAGATGTCCGCCGGTGTTCCTTTAATCGGAAGAGAATTGACGGCGGTTTCCCCGCCGGAACTCGAAACTTGGGCGACAAGTTCTTTACCGGCTACAACTTCTTCGAAGTAGATGCGGGCTCCATCGGTGGCCAGTGCTGCGTAGGTTCCTTTGGGGCGTCCGTCATGCGTGATAGGTCTCACTTGCAAGATCGTGGGGCCTGCCGGCGCGGGCACCAGCCAAGCGATAAATGTGATTCCGCCGAACAGTCCCAAACCCAGAAGGATCGCGTTGGCGGAGAGCGCGCGGTGTCTTCGTTTCACGGGTGAGTCTGGAACGCCAGGGGCTAAAGTCTCGACAGGTGCGCTAGAGCTGTTGGTCCTCGAATCATTGACCTGAGCCACGAACCGGTAGCCACGTCGCGGTAGAGTCTCAATAAAGCGCGGTTCCTCGGAGGAATCATTCAGCGCCTCCCTTAACCGATTCACCGCCTTATTGAGACTCTGATCAAAATCCACGAAGGTGTCCGACGTCCACAACTTCTTTTCCAACTCTTCCCGAGTCACTAGCTGACCAGGACGTTCCAGAAGAAGAGAGAGAATTTGGAAGGGCTTTTCTTGCAGGTAAACCTTGTGGCCGTTGGTCCGAAGTTCTCCCGTGCACAGGTTCAGCTCAAACTCCGCAAAGCGGACGAATGATTCGGCTTTTCCGGGAACTGCCATCGGATGCCTCGAAAGATGACCGCAAAAGTCTACCACTATATTCTGCTGCAAAAAGCCGGTTGCCACGCGTCAGCAACATGTCAGCCTCAGGTCAGCGCTGGGGCATTGACATTTCCACCGAAACCATTCGAGAGTGACCAGGCATTGACGTGGTCTACCTTTTTTTGAGACTTCCAATTTGTGAGGGGAAAAAGGAATGAAAAGCTGCAAATCAATATCGTTTTTGCTCTTGCTACTCGTACTCCCAGTCGCGGCTGACGCCGCCGATGCGCCACCGCTAACGTTCAAGTTCAGCACGTCCAATGTACCGGGAGCGGTACAAACCTTTACCGGCGATATCAACAACGCAGGTGTTACAGTCGGGCAATATGAGGACAAGAGAAAGGTCTTTCACGGTTTCATTCTCAGCGGCAAGAACTTGATTACGGTGGATGACCCGCAGGGTACAAACACCGTCGTTAACGGTATCCAATATAACGGCATGGGTGTCGTCGGCGCCTACACGAATTCAGCCGGCAACTCAGTGGGATTTCTATATAAGAACGGCAAATTTACCGATATCCCCGGTCCGTCGGGTGCGACCGCTGCGTCTGCTAGTTCGATAAACGACAAGGGAGTGACCGTCGGCTACTACCTGGACTCCGGCGGGGTCCAGCATGGATTTCGGTTAACGGGTAAAACGTACAAAACGCTGGACGTGCCCGGTGCTATTGGCACCGGGGCCGACGGCATCAACAACAAGGGCAGCATGGTTTTGTTTTGGGTAGATTCGAAGGGCAATGGTGAATCTTCTATTTCTTACGATGGGGGCAGAACCTACAAGACAATCAATGTCCCGGGCGCGGTGTACTCGGCGGCCTCCGACCTCAACAATGAATGTGACGTTGCTTATGAATGGGTGGATTCCAGTGATGCGGTCCACGGTGCGCTACTGCATAAGGGCAAGTATTACAAGTTTGACTATCCCAAAGCTGTATTCACTTACGCTGGCGGGATCAATGACAAGAACACCCTGGTAGGAGGGTACGAAGCCAAGAACAATGGGCCATTCTCCAGCTACAAGGCAACTTTCAAACAATAAGGAGAAGCAGATATCAATTCCATGAGACTGATCTGCGTGCCGGTGTTCTCCGCGGTCGTAAGCCAAACAATAGCAAGGCGAAGGAGAGAAGATTTGTGAAATCAACTAAGTTGATCAACCTTATCGTAGCTCTGTTTGCTGCGCTGCCACTGCACGTTCAATTGGCCGCGCAGCGGAAGGCAGACGTGAACCATTCGCACCCCCACTACAAAGTTATCGAGATGGGAACTTTCGGCGGCCCCAACAGCTATTTCTTTTCTGAACCCGTGGTTGAAAGCGTGAACAATCAAGGAACTGTTGTAGGTGGAACTGACACTGGCCTTCCCGATCCCTACGCCCCAAATTGCTTCGTCGTTCCCGACTGCCACATTGTGTACGCCTTCAAGTGGAAGAACGGATTCCTAACTGACCTCGGGGCGCTTCCACAGGGTTACAGCAGCACAGCCTATTGGATCAATGAGTCGGGCCTGATCATGGGCAATTCGCAAAATGGCTTTATTGACCCGATCAGCGGATTACCGGAGCAGGTTGCCGTCCTTTGGCAAGAAGGCGGCGGGATCATCGATCTCGGAACTCTGAGTGGAAGTTTCAGCTTTCCCAATGCGATGAACAATCGAGGTCAAGTCATCGGATTAGCCCAGAATACTGTACCCGATCCATATTCCTTCTTGAACCTGGGAACCGAGACACACGGGTTTGTCTGGCAGGACGGGTATATGGAAGACTTGGGTACCTTGGGAGGCCCGGACAGCTGGGCGGCCGCCATTAACGAAAGCAGCGAGATTGCGGGCTGGGCATACATCAACTCGACACCGAACGCAGACAACGGCGTTTGCACGGCCAATGTTCCAACTCAGGATCCGTTCCTTTGGCGAAACGGCGAGATGATTGATTTGGGCACTTTCGGCGGCACCTGCGGTGTGGTCGGATCCTTCGCAAACGCGGGCAGCGGAGGAGCAATCAATAGCCAAGGCCAGATTGTCGGTACCTCAAATCTTGCTGGAAACCAGGCTCACCATGCATTTCTTTGGAACGAAGGCGCTCTGACGGATCTGGGTACGCTGGGCGGAGCTAACTCAGAGGCTTACTGGATCAATGATGCCGGGGAAATAGTCGGCCGTGCCGATGTCCCTGGAACGCAACAGAATCATCATGCATTTCTCTGGAAGCACGGCAAGATGCGGGATCTCGGAAAAGCGAAGGGCTGGCCTTGCAGCACTGCGATCGACATTAACTCCCAGGGCCAGGTGATCATCGACACTGGCATATGTGGCGAAGGTGGCGGCCCCGGGCTCCTATGGGAGAACGGCGTGACCTACGATCTGAATACGCTGATTCCACCGCATTCCGGTTTCTACATTGGAAATGTGAACTACATCAATGATCGCGGAGACATTGCTGTGACAGGGATTCTTTCGAATGGCGATCAGCGTGATCTGCTGTTGATTCCTGTTGGCGACGGCGATGACAGCACGAACAACGGGCCGGTAACAACTGAAGTGTCGCCGATACCCATCGCTCGGCTCCCTCGATCAGTCAGTCGCTACGGCCAATTTAGTCGCAGAACATCGGTACCTAAGCAGTAAGAGAGGGAACATGAAATACAGGACACAGACTGTTGTTATCGCACTAACTATGTTCGCCACACTGAAATTCCCAATGGGCTGGCCGCGCAGGAGCAGCAAGAACGCCCTAATGCCACTCAAGAGCCTAGCTTAACTACGTTCGATGCTCCGTGCGCTGGCACCAGCGCTGGTCAAGGCACGGTCCCTATTGGCACCAACCGCGATGGACTAACTATGGGATATTGCATTGATACGAGCAATGTGTACCACGGCTTCCTGCGTGCTGCAGACCACTCGTTCAAAACGTTCGATATCCCGGACGCGGGCAAGGGCTCTGGCCAGGGCACTGTCCCATTCGGACTAAAATCGGAGGGTGCCGTCGCGGGATATTACACGGATGCGAACAATGTCAATCATGGCTTCCTGCGTGCCAAGGACGGTATTTCTAAGATGTTCGACGTGCCGCGGGCAAGGGCTCCGGCCAGGGCACCTTAGCTTTCAACATCAATGAGAAGAGGACGATCGCAGGAACGTACCTTGACGCGAGCAATGTGTACCACGGCTTCGTGCGCTTTCGAAGCGGCAGCATCAAGACGTTCGACGTACCGGGTGCGGGCAAGGGCTCCGGCCAAGGCACTCAGACCGCCGCCTTTTCGGGCCTCAGGCCTTCGGGAGCGATCACCGGATACTACGGCGACCGGAACAGTGCGTTTCATGGTTACGTGCGCGCTCCCGACGCCTCCTTTAAGAGGGTTTAATGCTCCATGCGCAGGTAAAGGATCCGGCGAGGGCACCTTCCCCGTAAGCATCACGCCGGCGGGGGCAATCGCAGCAATATGCTTTTACGCCAGCAATGTGAATCACGGCTTGCTGCGTGCTCCCCGACGGCACTGTGATTTCCAGCAGCGAAATCAAGATCAGTGTGCCAACCGGAGCGACCACTGGCTATGTGCGGGTAAGGAGGCCCAAGAAGACTTTCAAGAGCAACGTGGTCTTCCGGGTGACAAAATGACACTTTGAGCTGTTCGGAATTAAAGATTACGGGCCGCCCGATGTCTGGGCGGCTTTTCTTTTGCATCAAGTCGAAGCGTTTGGGCGGTCAAGGGTTGTTATCAGGCCTCTCTGACAATGTCGGCCCGTGTCAAGCACTTTTCGAGCACACGACTGTAGGCTCGCTCGTAATCCATTCAGGTCAGGACACTCGGTGCGACCCATGCATCTCTTCGGTCACAACTTTGATCATGATTACTACTTCGAACTCCTCTTCATCCCCGGATGTAATCGAAGCGGCTCTTGATTCAGGCGGATTGGGCTACGTCGTCAAGGCACATGCTGGACGCGAACTTCTGGCCGCCGTCGAGACAGTGTGCGCGGGCGGGAAGTATGTCAGTAATGGTGAGTACCGGGCTACGCAGCCATAGACCTTGCGCGACCCTGCTCCAGTATTCGTGATTCAGCTTCAGGAACGGTGAACTCCGCTACGCCGCAATGTAGGCACACAGTGACCTGCGGGAATAGCAGGATGCCTGGCTTGTTTATATTTCTCAGACCGCCGAAGTGAATCAGGATCTCCGAAGTGTAGTCTGCAGAGTCGGCGGACCCACATGATCTGCACGACATGGCAAACACCTCAGGTTTACTGCCGGAAAATATATCACAGTTGGCACGCTCGGTGACAGTCACTCGGAACCACATCCCCGAGGTGCTGCAGTTAACGACCGTTCTGTACCCCAAAGACCCGGTTCATGCAAACACTGCCGCGTCGGAGATTACGTTCCGGGTCGAACGCGAAGACGGACCGGCGAACGGACTCAAGGTCGATGAGTGTAATCGCGATGTTACGACAGTTCGGGTGAACAAAGGCGCGTGCCTACTCGTACCCACGGTGCGCAACTAGGTTAACGCACACTCGGAGCAGCAACGCGATCCCAATATAAGTGAGGCTGTTGTAGGCACTGCCGCAACGGTGATCGAGAGGCCCGGTACTGTGCAGCACTAACCTGTTGTAAGCATCAGAGAACGGCCACAATTCCTTATTGAGCTGGCGCAAAGACAAAACGCCGCTTCATCGATTATCCTTGCGGTCGCGCCAGAATCAGAGTGAATCACTCCCGTCACTCGTGCGACTCTGACGTGCTGAGCGAGTTTCACTACCCTAAGTAAGAATGGAGAACCCACAGTGAACAAAAGGTCTGCAATTTGTTCTGTTGTGGTGGTGATGAGTAGCATGACTGTCCTGGCTCAGGACAGCCAATCAGGAATTATCCACATCAACGGCGGTGCCAACACGGTAGCCATCGGGGCAACAGCACAGCAACCGAATGCAAAAGGTATCGAGCCGGCTGCCCATCCTTTTTATGACAACATCGGTACCAGCGGTTATCAGCAATATGTTGGCTACGCTGTTTGCGATGGCATCAGCGCCTGCGGTGGGGAACAACAAGCCATGCACCAACCCGGACGGCGCTCCCAAAGCGAACCGCCTTTGTCAGGGAACGGTCAAGAACATGCCCATTTTCTCCGACACCAACTCCCAAGTTGTGTCGTTCAACTGCGCAGCGACGCTAACCAAGGGCAAAAAGTATTGGGTTTTGATCGTTGCACCGCCCGACGCCGACTTGGCATGGAATTTTTCTAGCTCAGCGCAGGCAGGAATAGTGCTAGGCCACAACGATCGTTGGGGCGCTTATCAAAGCCATAACTCCACCGGAGCACTGACAATTCAGTAATCGGCCTGTCCAGTTTGGCAACCGTCCTGAACAAAAATAAGGCAAGCGGCGAACAACCGCTTGCCTCACTCGGCGCAGGTTTGTTCTTGTGCTGCAGCCAAACTCCATCGAAGCCGTTAGAAAATCTAGCGAATACAATGAGTGCAACCGCGATTTTACGCAAGACGATTGTCTCACAGGAGTACGCTTCGATAGCTTGCGATTTGCTGATTTCGTCGTTCTATCAGTTTAAGGTGCTGGTCGAGTACAAGTCCGAAAGAATCCGGAAGTAAGAGTAGGCGTAAGATTTTCCGTCCGGTGTTATCTGAACGGAAGGCTCGACGGTCACGCCAGCGCGGTCCGATGGAGCCAGCCGATACAGAAGCGTACGCTGTCCGGTGACTAGATTAACGCCGTAGACATCGGTTGTGTCCTTGCCCGGGTGCGCCACATAGACTGTTTTCTCGTCCTTGCTCCACCTACTTGGATTGTCATCTGCGGACATGCCGCTCACAGGCCGACGATCATCACCGTTGACGGAATAGAGCCAAAATGTTCCGGCAGAATCAGCGGCCAGCACTTCGCCCCGCGCTGAGACGCAAGTCCCAATGGTGCCTTCGGGTGTGATGGGATGTGCTTGCGTTCCATCGAAATTCATGACCCAATTTCTAATGCCATGGCCAGATTCGCTGCCCACGAACAAGATACGCCCATCTGGCAACCATGTTCCCCAGTCGTGGGAAAGGGCATCGTCCGTGAGAGCCTTCAGTTTCCCGAATCCAACCGGTAGCAGGGTGAGCTGTGGTGGCGAGGATGCCTTCAATCCGTCAGGGTACATCGCCAGCACCCACTTTCCGTCTGGAGACAGGGAGGTAGGCAACCCTTCCCCAAGCCGGATGGCGGTTGCATTGGCCCCTGTGCCGCGAATGTACACCTCGTAACCGGAACCTGCTGTTTCTCCCTGAAGGCTGAGAAGGATTGTGCGGGCATCATCGGACAGGTAGCTGGCATGAGAATTGTCCTGCCAGCCCAAGTTTCGCTCCTGCTTTTCCGGGTAAATACGTCCGAACACTTCTGCCCGGGATATATCTCGACTAATGAGAATTTGCCCACCACGACTGACGTCCTGCAATACGAGTTGTGTCGAGTCATGCCGCAGCAGAGTCTGCTTCCCGTCCAAGGTAGTTTTGTAGATGGAGCGTACGGTGCCAGGACCAGGTTCAGCGCCGGAAAACAACACGGATTGCCCGCTTGGATCCCATGCTAGACCCTGCACATCGACAAAATCTCCGGAGAGGCGACGTTTATTCCCAGCCAAGTCAACCACAGCCAAATATCCGGCGCTGTCGCCCGGAATAGGGTGCTCAAGAAAGGCGATGCTCTTGCCGTCGGGTGATATTCGCGAGTGACTGATCCAGCCTCCCCCAACCGGCTGATAGACGACCGTACCCACCGGGAACTCCAACTGACTACGGTCGTCAAACCAATGAGTAATCGCGAGTTCGTCGCCCGAGGGAGACCAATCGGCGTCCTGCACATTGGTCAGCAACGGTTCCGGCTCCGCGTCAGAGGATCGCATCAGAGCTAAGGTGCCGAAGCTGCTCAAGCCGAACGAGAAGTGCCGGTCGAGCACGACCGCCAGTTGCCCTTTCGGTGATACGGCAAGAATGTCAATACTTTGCGGGCTCAGAGCGTGCGATTCCGTCCCATCATTTCGCACCGAAAATATCTGGAATGGTTTGCCGTCCCAAGCTGCGCCATAAATGACATCCGTTCCACCAGAGGCAAACCGTGCGGAACGAATCATGCCACGTCCAAAACTGAGCCTCCACGTTTCTGCTTCGTGCCGGCCTCCACGGCGCAACAGAAGTCCGACCACAGCAGATGCCACCAGCAGAAGAACCAGGCTGGCGACCAGCGCGGCGCGCCAATGTCGGAATGACGAGCTTGTCGGAGCTGACTGTACGGTCTCTTGCTCTCTCGCAGGTTCGCGGTTGGCGGAAGCGGTCGATTCGGCCTGTGGAGTCTCGACGGTCCCACCGTTGGGAACCGCTTTCTCCGACCATTCCACTTGGCCTACGAAGCGATAGCCACGACGTGGAAGGGTCTCGACCCAGCGCGGCTTTCCGGCAGAGTCGGCAAGACAATCACGCAACCGTTGAATGGCGGAGTTCAAGCCATGATCAAAGTCGACAAATGTGTCGTCGGCCCAGAGTTTAGTCCGCAGTTCCTCTCGGCTTACGACTTCCCCTGAGCGTTCGAGCAACAAAAACAATATCTGAAAAGTCTGCTCCCCCATTTTCACTCTCCTCCCGAACTTCCGCAGTTCGCCGGAGTGCACATCGAGCGCATAGGGACCGAATAACGCGGTTCGCGAGGTGGTTGTCTTCATGTCCGAAAAGGCCGAGAGGAGGCCTTTGACCCTGGGGATACAACCAGATGATTTTGAGGCGTAATCGGGCGGCGGTCAAGAACCCACCATTCCTTTCTGCGAACCCCACTTCCTCTTCCATAAAACATCGGACATGAGCAACTTAGCCAGTGTTCCGAAAATGTACGAGAGGTGACCAGGTTTGCATTGCGGCATGGCTGCCCGTGAGCGATAAATACCACGCGAAACAAGCGATCCGCACAAAACAATGCAAGAGTTTGCTTCGCCGGTAGCCAGATGGCAGCCGACTTTCACGAGGAGAGGATGTATGAAATCCAAGCCAACTTCGATCTGCGTCAAGTTTGCCACCTGCATGGTGCTGGTAGTTGGACTTAGTGTTAGTGCGTTAGCATCGTGCGTCGATTCCCTTTCCGCGATGGCAGTCAAGACGATTGCCATCACCGGTCAACACAGCGAGAGCGAACAGGACTCTCAGTCGCCCGGAAGACATCCCGGCAACTCGTCGATTGTGGGTCTATGGCACGTCGAGTTCAAGGTCAATGGCCAAACCATCCAGGAAGCGTACCAACTGTGGAATGCCGGTGGAACCGAGGTGCACAACCCCAATGTCGATCCGAGAGGCGGCAACGTCTGCCTAGGTGTATGGACGCAGTCAGGCCAGACTTACACGCTCGCCCACCGCGTCTGGAACTACGACACGACCGGAGACTTCCTGGGAACCATCCACCTCAGCGAGACGCTTACGCTGGGCAACACCGGCAATACGCTCAAAGGCTCCTTCAAGGCGGATTTCTATGACCCCACCGGCCACTTCGTCAATAAGGTAACCGGCAATGTCACCGGAAGGCGCATTTCAGTTCAGTGATCCTAGCGTCTTGGGTGCCACCACCGGAAGAACCACGCAAAACTGTGGTTCTCCCGGTGGTCTCTTAAAATCCGTGCAAGAGCATTTGTTGCGGGCAGCAAGTGCTAACCGTCTCTACCAGCAAACTATTAGTTTCGACTTCGATGAAATGGGCCAGATGACGTGCGACCAAAGTAATCTGCATGGAAAGAAAACCGACCTCATCGCAAGCTCGATGAGATAGTTGACGCTATGAGATGGGATGAGTTCTGCACGCACAGCGCCACAACGATCAATGAAAACGGGAACCGTTGGCAGTATGCTGTGCCGAGGCGTGTGGTCCATAGGTCTTCGGCTTACTGGTGCTTGAAAGCCCGCGGATGAGTTTGACCCGGGATGCGCTTTGGCACAACGGACTGTAGCCTCTTCGTGAGAGGAGAGCACGCGAGGGAGATTCACCCTATCGGCGCGTCCTGGATCACACGTCAATGGAGGTGGAATCATGGACGTGCTGCATCCGAGATGTTGCGGTTTGGATGTACATAAGAGCTCGATTTCTGCTTGTATTTTGTTGCGGGAAACGGGACGAGTGCAGAAACACCAGCGTCGTTTCGGCGCGATGACCCAAGATCTGCGTGAGCTTGCCGAATGGCTACGGCAGCTCGGTGTGACTCAAGTAGCGATGGAATCGAGCGGGGTTTACTGGAAGCCAGTTTGGAACATTCTGGAGAGACAGTTCACGGTGGTTTTGGCGAATGCGCAGCACACATCAAGAATGTGCCGGGTCGCAAAACCGACCAGAAGGATGCGGAATGGATTGCGCAGTTGCTGCAGTATGGTCTTCTGCGACCCAGCTATGTGCCCTGCGAAATCATCCGCGATCTACGCGACCTGACCAGGATGCGGGCGAGTCTATCCCAGGAAGCTTAACGCCTCAGTAGTCGAATCCAGAAAGTGCTAGAAGACGCAAACGTAAAACTGGCGAGCGTGGCGAGCAACGCTCTCGGCAAGAGTGGACGGGCAATGCTGGAGGACATCATCAGCGGTGAAGATGATCCGGAGCTCCTCGCCTCACTCGCCTTGGGTCATCTGCGCGTCAAGATTCCGCAATTGAGACTTGCACTAGAAGGAAAGATCCGTTCCCATCATCGCTTTTTGCTTCGGCGTTTGCTGGATCAACTGCAGTTTGTGGAACACGAAATTGCATTCTCGAAGAACGCCTGGAGGACATCGGTGGACAAAGACCGGAGCTGTCGCAAGCGGTAGCTCGCTGGGATACGATACCGGGGGTCGATCGCGTGGCAGCGTGGGCCCTTCTAGCCGAGGTAGGTGACAACATGGCGCAATTTCCAACCGCTGAGCAGTTGGCCAGTTGGGCTGCGCTGTGCCCAGGCAATCACGAAAGTGCTGGCAAACGTTTGCGTGGTGCAACTCGCCAAGGAAGCCCGTGGTTGCACCGCATGGCTTGTCAATGCGCCTGGGCTGCTGCGCGAACCAAGAACACTTACTTGTCCTCGCAGTTCAGACGCTTAGCCGCGAGGCGCGGCAAGAAAAGAGCCATCATCGCGGTGGCACATACCCTCATCGTCATTGGCTATCACTTGCAGACGAACCAGAGCAACCGACAGAGCCTTTATGACACGTTTGGCGATAAGCGCGCCCTGTTTCTGAAGGCGATGGCACACTACCGGGATCAAACCAATAGCCAGATGCAGAAGATGCTGAACGAGAGTCCGTCCGTTAGAGACGGTTTCACAAGACTTCTATCGCGCCTCGCCGCTGAAACACGGGAACAACATGAACGAGGCTGCCTGTTGTTAAGCGCCAACCTGCAGCGTGACCCTAAGGACGCAGTCGTAAGGGACTTCTTGAGGGATAACCAGGCTAGAGTCGAAGCGATCTTCCTCCAGGCTCTCGCGAGAGCGCGATGGCAGGAAGAACTGTCACCCAACGACGATCCGGCCGCCCTGGCGCGCTTCTTTGTGGTCACCATTCAAGGCATGCGGGCAATGGCCCGGCTCAAATCAGACAGAAAAGCGCTGGAACAGGTCGCTCGCGTGGCACTCACGGTATTCAAGTCGTCGAATAGCGCGTCTCTAAGTAAATGATTTGAGCTCTAATCGTTAGATTGCAGACTGATGGCGATAGGTAACTGTGCTCTAATTCAAAGCTCCACTATCTCAAAGGCAAGGACGCCGAATCCGAAGAAGCGCAACAGCATGCGAACAGCACAGCCAAAACAGGAGATGAAGTCCAAGTAGCTCGCATCCGCTAGTTGTGGGAGAATCAACGTCGGGCGGCAACTAGATTGGAGGATAAACTATGAAAGCAGCAGTGATTCACGAGTATGGTTCGCCTGATGAACTTAAGTTCGAGGACATGCCCGATCCGTCTCCAGGGCCGGGCGAGGTGCTCATAAGGACTGCCGCCACGAGTATCAATCCGCTTGACGTGAAGATGAGATCAGGCGCGGTCAAGGAGTATTTTCCTGTGTCTTTTCCCGCAATCCTGGGCTGGGATGTTTCTGGAACCGTGGAGAAGGTCGGCCCCGGTGTGAAAAATTTCATTAAAGGTGACAAAGTCTTCGGACAGACGGCGCAAGCAGACGCCACGATGTGCGTGGTCAAGGTTGCTGATCTCGCGCGGGTGCCGGATGGGATGGACTTGGTATCGGTGGCGGCGTTGCCTACAGTCACCACAACCGGGGCTGAACTGGCCGCTCTCGCACTGGAAGGAAAGAACGGTGGCACTCTGTTGGTGACCGGCACCGCTGGAAATGTCGGCCGTTCCGCGGTCTTTGTGGCAAAGGAAAAAGGTGCCACCGTAATCGCGGGTGTACGGAAAGGACAAACCGAGGAAGCGCGAGCCTTGGGAGCTGACCGCATACTTGCGCTGGATGATGAGACAGCTATTGCTGGTTTGGAATTGCTGGATGCCATCGCCGATACGGTTAATGGGACGACAGCAACAAAGTTGATAGGCAAGCTCAAGCAGGGAGGAGTTTTCGCATCGGTGCTAAGCGCGCCGACCAATGCGGCTGAGTATCCTTCCATTGCAGTCAAAACGATGCAAGTGAAGGAGGACCCGCGGGTGCTATCGCACATGGCTGAAGCAGTGAGGGCAGGGAGGCTGTTCGATCCCGCTTGGCCAGCGTTTCGCACTGAAAGACGCGAACAAGGCGCACGCAGCAGCGGAAAAGGGTGCCGCGGGGAAAATCCTGCTGGTCGCGTAAGAGGATGCAGAGTCGGAAGAAGCGCAGGAACATGCGAACAGCAGCAGCCTGACGCTGTACGCATAGAAACTAAGAACATCAACGCGGGACATTTCTGGCTGACTGAGCTAGCCGAGATCTCCCGTTTGGATCCTTAGGCGGTTCGGCGCGACAAAGGTGGCCTCGGGGGTATGATTTTGTGTAAGCCGCGTAGAGAGATGTCGCACCTTCGGCTCGCCGGGAACGTAACTGTAGACCCGTTCCTCCAGTTCACGGTCTGGCGCGGTGCGACTTTCTTGGCCGCTGTGTACTCTAATGAGTCCAGTCCGCAACGCAGGGTTAAAGGAACAAAAAATGGCTGCACCTCCGATACCCAGCGCGCTTGATGCGCGCACGCAAATTTTCCCGACTCTCACTCCATCGCAAATCGATCGGATTCGCCCTCAGGGCCGCGTCCGGCACGTCGACCGCGACGAAATTCTTTTCGATGTCGGCGACACCAACATCCCCTTCTTCGTCATCCTTTCCGGCAGCATGGAAGTTGTGCAGCCGGGCCTCGACGGCGAACGCCCCATCACCGTCCATCGTGCCGGCGGTTTCACCGGCGAACTCACCATGATTTCCGGCCGCCGGATCTTCGTTCGCGGACGCGTCATCGAGCCCGGCGATTTCATCGAACTCACAGGCGACGCCCTCCGCTCGCTCATCGCCAAAGACGCCGAGCTCAGCGAAATTTTCATGCGCGCTTTCATCCTCCGCCGCCTCGAACTCATCAGCCGCGGCTACGGGAGCCTGATCCTTCTCGGCTCCCGCCACTCCGCGCAGACCCTCCGCTTGCGCGAATTTCTCACTCGCAACGCCCATCCGTACACGTATATCGATCTCGATACCGACAAAGCCTCACAGGAACTCCTCGATCGCTTCAACGTCAAGGTCGACGAAATTCCCGTCATAATCTGCGGCCAAGGCTATGTCCTCCGCAATCCCACAATTCAGAAACTCGCCGACTGCCTCGACTTCAACGCCGACGTTGACGCCGCACAACTCCGCGACCTCATCATTGTCGGCGCCGGTCCCTCTGGACTCGCCGCCGCCGTTTACGCCGCCTCCGAAGGTCTCGACGTCCTTCTTATCGAGACCGAATCGCCCGGCGGACAGGCCGCCTCCAGCTCCAAAATCGAAAACTATCTCGGTTTTCCCTACGGCCTTTCCGGCCAGGAACTCGCCAATCGAGCCATCACCCAAGCTGAAAAATTCGGCGCCAAGATGATGATCGCCCGCAACGTAGTGCGCCTCGAATGCGCCCGCCGCCCCTACAAAGTCGTGCTTGATAACGGCGTCGAACTCGCCGCGCGCTCGGTCGTCATCGCCACCGGCGCGCAGTACAACAAACTACGCATCGCTAATCTCGCCCTTTTCGAAGGACAGGGCGTCTATTACGGCGCCACCTTCATGGAAGCCCAGCTCTGCGGTGACGACGACATTATCGTCGTCGGCGGAGGCAATTCCGCCGGCCAGGCCGCCGTTTACATGTCGCAGACTCAGCGCAGGGTCCACATACTCGTGCGTTCCGGCCAGCTTTCAGACACGATGTCCCGCTATCTCATCCAGCGCATTGAGCAGAATCCCAACATAGAAATTCATTACCGGACCGAAATCATCTCGCTCGAAGGCGATTCGCACCTCGAGCACGTCACATGGCGCAATAACCAGACCGGCGAAATCGCCACAGTCCCCATTCGACACGTTTTCATCATGGCCGGCGCATCGCCGCGAACCGAATGGCTGAAGGGTTGTGTCGCGCTCGACACCAAAGGATTCATTCTCACGGGACGGGATCTCGACGGTTCCACTGACCAACCCGCCTGGCCGCTGGCCCGCAGTGCGCAGATGCTGGAAACGAGTCTTCCGGGCGTATTCGCCGTGGGCGATGTTCGGTCAGGGAACGTAAAGCGAGTCGCTTCGGCCGTCGGCGAAGGTGCAATCGCTATTCATCTTGTCCACCGAGCGCTCGCTGACCTCTAGCAGCAGCCCACAAAGGCGACACACGTCCGGCGCGAGTCGTGTCTACCTCCATGATGATTCCCCTGTGCCAAGACCAGCATCGCCATCCACCACGGAACCTTCCAGCTCGCAGACGACGCGATCGATACTCCACAGAAATAGCTTATAGCTTGTAGGCGAGACGATTCGTTTCTGATTCTCAGAACGGTGAATTCGCCGAAATGGCATCATGAATCTCCAAGCGGGAGTCGCTGGACGTAACGCTCGCCTGCCTCAAAGGCAAGGATGCCTAGTCGGAAGAAGCGCAGGAACATGCGAACAGCGGCAGTTTGGCGCGGTATGCATAAAAGCTAATAACATCACCGCGGGAGATTTCGGGCTGAACCAGCCGAGATCTTCCGTTCTCATCGCTGGATACTTGTCGCGGTGGGGACGACCATCGCTGATCGCCCCCCGGCAGGTTGAGGTACTCCCCGTGGTCGTCATGCGACTTTTTCTCTCCGAGCGACAGATTCACCCTTGGCTCGCATTGATTTGACGAGGTCGGCCGACGACGCTCCTTCAAGCGACAATCCGTAGCCAACTTCTCGCACGATGCGCTCCTTCAACGGTTGAATGAAGTGGATGCGTGTGTTGCGGCGTGTCACTTCCGGGGCCTTCAGGTACAGCTCGGCCAATTCTCGCGCCCGGGCGAGCGCCTTACCGTTCGGCACAACTTCGGCTACCACTCCCCATTCGTGTGCAGTATGCGCCGGCAGCGGTTGTGGGTTCAGCAGGAACGCCTCCGCTCGCCCCGCTCCCGCGCGATAACTCCAGGTGGTGAAAATTCCGTCGCCGCGCGCAACGCCCTGGGAGAAGTGGGCCACATCCTCGAAAGTCGCACCCTCTGCTGCCACAATTACGCTGGCAAGCAGTGCGTAGTCGGAGTGGACATGGGCACGTCCCTCGATAGCCGCGATCACTGGGACGCGTATGTTGGCTATGTTTTCCAAAGCCTGAACACCTTCATCGTGAACCTGGCTCCAGACGCCGGGATCGGCGGCGTTACCGAAGGAGGACCAGTCGACATCAGTAATGAATTCCCCACCGGCGCCCGTAAGGATTACGATCTTGTTCGCGCGATCTTGCGAAATCCGGTAGAACCCATCGACGAATTCCGTGTGAGATTGTGCGGTCATAATGTGCGGCCCGCCGTTGGTGTGGACTTCAGCAACCAGCACGCCTTTGTCATCTCGTGCCAGCTTTAGGTTGTGATAAGCATTGAAATAGTCACTCTGAAATTGCATCGTATTCTCCTTTCTGTCTTGCCCTGGCCGTTAATCGTTCTTGCTAGTCTGCCGCGGCCGCACTCAGCGTCCGCAATTGCCTTAGCGTTTCGGAAGGCTATGGAAGAATCGTGTAATCCGCGTTTACATTGGCTGCGCGGATCGTGCCAGCTTTATCGATGATGTAGCGTGCAGGCATCGGCAACCATTATTCCGGTTCATCATTGAATCTGTCCAGAGTGCTTCCAAAAGATTTGTAAAGGTCGCGCAAATAATCGGGCAGCGTGAAAACGAGCAGAAACTGCTCCGCGACCTTCAGGTGAAGATCCGTCAGAATATCGAACGACAGGTGCAGCTTTTTGTACAGAGCCCGCGTATACCGTTCGAGCTCAGGAGTGATTACAACAATTCGTGCACCCAAGGTTCGCACCTCGGAATCAATCTGCTGTAGAGCCTCCAGCTCCGACCGTTGACAGCCCGGCGC
>Ga0207000_1076_pt1 | contig 35568 bp, 26 predicted proteins | sample Alteio_BWMinCont_90_FD_153498 | JGI IMG/M metagenome (GOLD analysis project Ga0207000, IMG submission 153498) | Enriched cells from forest soil in Barre Woods Harvard Forest LTER site, Petersham, Massachusetts, United States -... | ecosystem: Environmental > Terrestrial > Soil > Temperate forest >...
CTTCGACCACGCCTTCGTAGCGGGGCTCAACCTCGAGGAAATCGGCCAACACGCCGGCTGGAGCTAATCCTCCATTCATTACTCCCGATTGAAAGAGCCGGCGCACCGACTCGGTGGAGTAGCCATGTTCAGCGATGACGGCTTCGAGCGATCCCTTCTTTCCAACCGCGGAGGCATATTCGGCGCGCAGACCGTCCAATCGATTCTTGGCTTCGGCTTCTTCGCGGCGTTTTGATTCGATCAAATGACGCGCGTGAGAAATCTCGTCTGTCAATCCTGCGACGCGTTGGGAGACTGTCTCGAATTCCAGGGCAAATTGTCCTCGCTGCCCGCCGAAGGTTTCGACCTGAGAGTTCGCTGTCGCCATTTCAACGTGCAAACGCTGGGCCTCGCGGCCTACAGCGGCCAGACGCTCTTCCGCTTGGGTAAGCGAATTTCGCAGATTGGACGCGGACGCGACCACTTCCATAATGGCGACGCGGGAAGCCTCCTGCTGATGTTCCAAATCCGCCAGCGCATTTGCGGCTTCGGCGGCCTCTTGCTGGCACTGGGCTAACTCTAAGTGTGCCGCAGCCACATCTCCGGCGGCTGATTGTAAGACCTGGTGATTGGAGTCGCGCTCCGCCTGCAACGCGGTGAGCCGATGTTGCGCCTGAGCCAATTCCGCTTCGGAAGCAGCCGAACGCATCACCAGCTCGGCGCACCGTTCTTCGTTATGGCGACGCTGCGCTTGCGTTCGTTCGCTGTCGAGCTTGATCTGGTTGAGACGTTCGCGGTTCTCGCGAATTTCGGTTTCGATGGCGTAGCCGCGCTGGGTGCGGTCGGCGTGCTCGGCTTCGAGTTGCTGGACGGTTTCTGTGCGGTGACGCATTTCCTCCGACAGCGAATTGATTCGCTCGTCGATCTCAATGCTTTCGCGATCGAGTTGGGCAAACTTGCTGGCCAGCACCAGACGCAACTTGGCCCGCATTTCGTCTCGCAACTTGGCATAACGCTCGGCCTTCGAGGCCTGACGTTTCAGGGAATTCATCTGGCGCGTGACTTCGTCGAAAATATCGTTCACGCGTGACAGGTTCTGCTTGGCATCTTCCAGGCGTGCTTCGGCGAGACGCTTCTTGGTTTTGAACTTCGTGATGCCAGCGGCTTCTTCGATGATGGCGCGGCGATCGGTCGGTCGGCTGCTCAGAATCTGTCCAATGCGTCCTTGCTCGATAAGGGCGTATGATTCTGGCCCGAGTCCGGTGCCCATGAACAATTCCTGAATGTCGCGTAAGCGGCAAAGTTTGCCGTTCAGCAGGTACTCGCTGTCTCCCGAGCGAAACAGCCGGCGAGTGACGGCAATCTCTCCTGCGCGAAACTGTTGTTGAAACTTTCGGCGGCGGATTTTGAGCACCACCTGCGAGCTCTTGTCGGTCGAAGCCAGGGTGAGGCCGGGATTCACCGGCGCACTTACTTTGCTGGAGGAAGGTAGCGACGGGTTGGAGAAAACTGCAAAGGCGGGCTCATCTTCCGGGTAGACAGCGGCGACTGCCTCTGTCGATATGGACTGCTCGGCTTCCTCGGTTTTCCCCGGTTGTGCTTCTTCAGTCAGGCGCTCAACTTCATCGGCCGCTTTGGCGCGCACTTCAGCTTCATCCCAGTCATCGCCGCTTTCGGGCAGCTCATTCTGAACGTCGATCTCGGTGGGATCATGCGCGCCCGGCCCGTCGTAGACTTCGGGATCAATCAACGTAAGTGCAACTTCGGCCATGCCGGTGGGCTTGCGGTCGCGTGTGCCGGCGAAGATGACGTCCTCCATGCGCGAACCGCGGAGAGTCTTGGCGGACTGCTCGCCTAGAACCCACGAGATCGCATCCGCGATGTTCGACTTGCCGCATCCGTTCGGACCGATGATGGCCGCGATGCCCTCGCCGTGGAACTTGAGCTCGGTGCGATCGCAGAAGGATTTGAAACCGAGAATCTGAAGCTTTTTCAGTTTGAGCAACTTCTACTCCTTGGGGAACGGGTTAACTAATTGGATTCCTCCACAGCTCGCTCCGACAAAACCTTCCTGTGGCTGGACAGGGCGGGCACAGATTGGAGCTACTGTAACGGCGAAATCGCACCGGGGTCAAGCAAGAAAACACCATATATAGGGTACGCTTTTGCACAACCACGTCATTTTGCACACACAATGCAGCATTAGCGTGTGAAATAGGTGTGGCTGAGGAAGGAAGGGAAGAATCGCGAGAGCGCAATAAGCCTAGCGCAAGCTTCGAATTGAAGCAACGGTCTAATTGCAGATCCTGTTCCCTGACCTACCAATCGGTAGCCGTTGAGATCCGTGGCTTGCAAATCCGCGTGCAGCCCGGGGTACGCTTACGCCAGGCAAAAACCACATAACCCGGTTTCAATAGAAATGCTGTAAAATCAGGCAACCGCGCTGTACTGGTGGGGATCAGAGTAGTCCGACATTGTATTTTTTTCCGGCGTTCGCTAACCGGTTCAATATCGAGGCTCCTTATGCAACGTTCGTTTGCCGGTCTGGTTGCTGTTCTCGTCGTCTCCGCCTCTTGTTCGACGCCGGCTTTCTGCCAGCGCGTGATTGCCACGATCGCGGTTGGGAATCATCCGACATATCTTGCGGTCGACGAAACAACAAATCGGATTTACGTCAGCAATCAGACGGACGATACCGTTTCGGTGATCGATGGCGCAACAAACAAAGTGCTGGGCACGGTAAGGGTGGGCCACTACCCGAACGGAGTTGCGGTCAACTCTACGACCAATACGATTTACGTAGCCAATCTAACCGGCGGAACGCTGTCCATTATCGACGGGACGAAGCTAACGGCCACTAAAATTTGGTTAGGCCCTTCGCCAGCCAAAGTGGCGGTCAACTCGTCGACGAATCGCGTATATGTCACGCTTGAGGACCAGGATGGATTTCTAGATGTCATCGATGGCAAAGAGCGAAAAGTTGAAGCTTCCATCCCAGTTCCTCCCTATCCTCTTAGCGTCGCGGTGGGCATGGATTCGAATGAGGTTTACGTAGCTGACTTTCTGTGTGGATGCGGACAGATTTCCATAGTTGACGGCGCTACCAACGCGGTGATGGACACCATTCATCTACCGGGCGCGTCTTTGGTCGAGGGAGTTGCTTTGGATCCGAAACACGCGCGGGCATACGCTACTGATGAGAAGAAAGGTTTCTACGTCATCGACACCCCCAGCGGAACGCTGTTGGGAGAGGTTAGCGATCTAGACTATCCCAATGAAATTGCGGCCATACAGGGCACGACTCTTGCCGTGGCACCCGATACTGGCAGCAACCGGGCAGTGTTCATCAATGCCGCAACTATCGCCATCGAGAAGAGAGTGGCAGTCGGGAAGTCTCCCACCGGAGTCGCGGTCAATGCGACGACAAAACGAGCGTACGTCGCGAACCGGGGAAGTAATAATGTATCGGTGATCCAATTGCCTTCCGCTTGGTGGTGAGATTCGTCGCCCGGATAGCCGTGAGTTTTCGATGAGGCTGGGCCGAGTCGAAGACCCGGCCGCACTCACCTTTTGCCGAGCTACTCGCCTAGCTTCTCGAAGAACAAACAAATCGATTCGATCCCACGATGGAAGTTCGGAATGTGGAATTTCTCATTGGGTGCGTGCAAATTGTCGTCAGGCAAGCCGAAGCCCATCATCACGCTGGGAATCTTAAGCACATCCTGAAAATCGGTCACGATTGGAATCGAGCCGCCGGAGCGAATGAAGACCGTGTCTTTCTTAAACACTTCGTGCATGGCTTCGGTGGAGGCCTTTACAAATTTATTGTCGGTGCCAACCACGCAGGCTGGACCTTTACTCCACACTTTGATTTTGGTTTCGATGCCCTTGGGCGTGAGCTTTTTCACGAAGGCGGTGTAGCGCTTGAGGATGTCGTCTGGATCCTGGTTTGGAACCATGCGCATGGAAACTTTCGCTGCAGCTTTCGCGGGGATCACAGTCTTCGCGCCGGGAGCGGTGAATCCGCCGGGCATGCCGTGCACCTCGAGCGTGGGACGCGCCCAGGTACGATAGAGCACCGAGTAGCCCGGTTCGCCAGTTAAGACTTTGGAGCCGACTTCGGTTTTGCGATAATGCTCTTCATTGAAGGGCAGGCGCTTCCAGGCTTTCAACTCAGCCCCCGTCGGAGCTTTGACATTCTTGTAGAACCCGGGAATCAGGACTTTGCCTTTCGCGTCTTTGAGCTTGCTGATGATCTCAATCAACGCGAAAAAAGGATTGGGGGCTGCGCCGCCGTACATGCCGGAGTGTAGATCGGTCTTCGCTCCAAAGGCTTCGATCTCTGTATAGACAAGGCCGCGCAGACCGACGCAGAGAGTCGGAAGATCGGGTGCGAACAGTTCGGTATCGCAGACCAGTGCGAAATCGGCCTTCAGTTTGCTTTTCTGCTTGCGCACATATTCGGCAATGGACTCGCCACCGACTTCTTCTTCGCCCTCGATAATGAACTTCACATTCAGGGGCAGCTTGCCGGCGTGACCTCTCATCAAGGCTTCGATGGCTTTGATCTCCATCCAAAGTTGGCCTTTGTCGTCCACCGCGCCTCGGGCATAAATATTGTTATTGCGTTCGGTAGGCTCAAAGGGCGGGCTGATCCACTCGTCGAGCGGATCGGGCGGTTGCACGTCGTAGTGCGCGTAGCAGAGCACGGTCGGCTTACCCGGAGCGTGCAGCCAGTCGGCGTAAATCAGCGGATGTCCTTTGGTGGGGATCAGTTCCACGTTCTCCATGCCAATTCGCCGGAGTTCGTTGGCCACTACGTCGGCGGCCTTCTGCACGTCGGATTTATGCTCGGGCGCAGTGCTGATGCTGGGAATACGAAGCAAATCTTTGAGTTCGTTTAAGAATCGCTGCTGATTCGAACGAGCGTAATCCACTGCCGGGGAAGCCATAGACGTGTCCCTTTCTTTCGATTGATCTTTGGGAATACCGATGAAACCGATAAGTATACCTGAAGCGATGGTCGGAGTTTCGTGATGCGGTATCCTGCAGGATGTGACAGAAGGCGCCGGAAAGCAGGAGCGGGAGCGCGTTGGATTGTGTTTCGACTGCGCGCACTCGCAGCGTATCCGTTCCGCGCGAGGATCGACGTTCTATCGCTGCAAACTCCCAGATACCGATCCGAACTTTGTGAAGTACCCTCGCCTGCCGGTGCTTAAGTGCGCTGGTTACGGGCGCACGAATGAATCCACGCAGGATACAATGCCCTCTGCTGACCGGTGATTGGCGAAGCTACTTCTACCTTCAACATGCCTTCCAGGACGAAATCGCGCTACGAACGGCCGGACGCAGGCGGTATCGCTCCGGGAAAACCCGGGATTCGAGGAAGGCTTGAGAGCTTTGTGTTGGAGTCGCCTCGGAAGCGTAACCTGGCGATTTGTCTTTTGCTGGCGGTGGTAACGTTTGCGGTTTATAGTCCCGCCATTGGGCATCCTTTTATTTTCAATTACGATGACGACAACTACGTCACCAATAATCAGCACGTTCAAGCTGGCCTGACCTGGCAAACGATTGTCTGGGCCTTGAAGTCGACTGACACAAACTGGCATCCGGTGACCTGGTTTTCTCATGCGCTGGATTGTGAACTCTACGGTTTGAATCCTAGCGGTCATCACGTCACCAATGTGCTATTGCATGTGCTGAATGTTGTATTGCTGTTCTTGCTGCTGACGCGCGCGACCCGGGCTCCGGGACGAAGTTTTCTGGTGGTGGCGCTGTTTGCGATTCACCCCATGAATGTGGAATCGGTGGCTTGGATCGCGGAGCGCAAGAATGTCCTGAGCACTTTTTTCTTTCTGCTCACGCTCGGTGCTTACGGCTGGTACGCGCTCAAGCCGGATGCGAAACGCTACTTCGCCGTGACTGCGCTGTTCGTCCTTGGACTCGCCTCGAAACCCATGGTCGTGACGTTGCCTTTCGTCCTCTTGCTACTGGATTTCTGGCCGTTGCGGCGAATCCGGGGATGGGAATCGTCGAGCCCGGAAACTGCGTTGCCTGTGCCGCAGGCTTCGTTGGTGCGGCTCATCCTGGAAAAGTTGCCGCTCCTCGCGCTGTCTGCTGCCACGAGCGCGGTCACCGTTTTCGCACAACGTTCTGGCGGAGCCATGCGTTTGGTGCTTCCTCTCAGCGTTCGTCTGGAGAACGCGATCTACGCTTACGCGCTGTATGTGTGGAAAGCGTTCTGGCCGGCGTGGCTGGCGGTGTTCTATCCCCACCCGGGCGCGAAGCTTGCCGTTTGGCAATTAGGACTTGCGGCGTTGTTTTTGCTGTCCGTGAGTGCAGTCGGGTGGTGGCAGCGCGGCCCTCGGCCATACCTCATTATCGGATGGTTGTGGTTTCTGGGCACGCTCGTTCCGGTAATTGGAATCGTTCAGGTGGGCGAGCAGGCCATCGCTGACCGCTATGCGTACATCCCGCTGATTGGAATTTTCGTGATGGCCGTGTGGGGCGCTGCGGATCTAGCCGACTGCAGGCAAATCACTTTCCGCACGCGGGTGAAGATAGCCGCGGTCGTGCTGGCTGTTTTCGTGCTTTTTACTTCTGACCAGCTTCGATATTGGCGGAGCGCGGTCGATCTGTGGGCGCACACTGTTGAGGTTACAAAAGACAATTTCCTCGGCGACGAGAACCTGGGCGCTGCGTTGTTGGCATCGGACCGTTTCCCGGAGGCGTTGCCGCATTTCCAGAAGGCGGTTCAACTCAGGCCTCACGATGCGGGAGCTCATCTGAATCTTGCCGGAGATCTCACCCTGAATGACCGTACGCGAGACGCGATTCCGGAATATGAGATCGCAATTCCTTTGGTTTCCGATCCGAATATGCGGGTCGGAGCCTACGCGACTCTCGGCCGGTTGTATAGCCAGGTGGGAAACTATGCCAAGGCGCGCGCCAGTTATCAGGCAGCGTTGCAGATCGATCCGCAGCGTTCGGATGCGAAGCAAGGATTAGCGAAGGTGGAGTTGTCCGATGCCATGCGTAATGTCGCAGAAGCGCCTTCCGGCGAAACTTATTTTCGGCTGGGTCAGGCGCTGCAGCAGGCGGGCCGGACCGCGGAAGCTGAGGCGATTTATAAACAAGCGCTGAAGCTCGATCCGAAATTTGAAGAAGCGCGGAAAGCGCTGGATGAGCTGAGCGCGCAAAGCAAATAAACCATACGGCTGCTGGGACGGTGCTACAAACACCCGAATCGCAGTGGCGAAAACGCCGAGATATCGTAATCTGGTTTCTCGCCGGTGATTACTTGGGCCATCACGTGCGCCGTCGCCGGTGTTAGCAGAATCCCATCGCGAAAGTGCCCGGTGGCCACGAAGTATCCGGGCGTGTTGGTTGCGCCGAGGATTGGTAAGTCATCTGGCGTTCCCGGCCTGAGACCGGCCCAGTCCTCCAGAATTCGCGCTTCTTGTAGCGCCGGAACCAGCCGAATCGCGGCTTGATGCAGGCGTTGTATGGTGTTCGCGTCGGTGCGTTTATCGAATCCAGCTTCTTCGAGAGACGAGCCAATCACAATTCGTCCATCGCTTCGCGGCACCAGATAAACCTCGGGCGCGCGAATCACGTGACACACGACGTCATGTTGGGCGGAAGCCACGGCCAGCATCTGTCCTTTGACCGGGCGGGTAGGGAAGTGATGCGTAGAGAAACTGCCCGCCCACGCGCCCGCGCAGTTCACGACGCAGGGCGCGCTGTAGTGGGTTCGATCCGTTTGAATCCCAGTGACTCGGTCATCTGAGAGAAGCAGATCGGTCGCGGCAGTGCCGGAAGAAATATCCACTTCGCGATGTTTGGCTGCCTTTAACGCCGCGGCGACCAGAGCGCGCGGGTCGACGCTTCGTTCTTTCAAGTACGCAACGGGGCCTTTCACTTCGGACAGCGCTGGCTCGAGTTCGGTAAGAGGCATGGGAAGTGGATTCTGGGCTAAGAATTCAGCGTGGTCGGGAGCCAACAAGAGCGTGCCTTGATCCCGCAGATCAACCTTCATCCCCGATTCGTCCTGCAACTCAAGAACAAACTCGGGATACATTCGCGCACTCGCTGTAGCCAGCGCTTGTAGGGCGACTGGCGTCTCGAGCGGGCAGTCGGCAAGCATTCCGGCTGCGGCGTAGGAGGCTTCACCGCCGGGTTCTCCGCGCTCGACCACCAGAACTCGCAGGCCCCGTTTGTGCAAAGCGATGGAGAGCGAGAGGCCAATGATGCCGCCGCCCACAATAATGACATCCCAGGTTTTCACCCTAGCATTGTAAGAGAGAGCAGCTACTGTTCGCCCGGTGGAAGGAAATTTGAGAGGGGTAGCGTCGCTACAGAAGATGCTGTTCGTCTGAGGATGGTGGACCCGGAGAGACTTGAACTTGAGGCGTTTTGCGGGCGTGAGCGAAGCGGGAGCACGCAGCCGAAATCCCGAGCGTAGCGAGGGATCTGGAGCACGAGGATGGTGGACCCGGAGAGACTTGAACTCCCAACCCCTGCGTTCGAAGCGCAGTGCTCTATCCAGTTGAGCTACGGGTCCGCGCTGGGTTAGAAAATAAGGGTATCAGGTCTGGCCTGCCGATGTCGCGTCTGGGATTCCATTTCACAACTTCGGCGAATTTTCCTTCACCCGTGAGGATGGCCGCGAGCCAACACTGGACAGACCGGGCGCTTCCTGCCATGCTCGGTTCGTCCTATGTCTTATCACGTTGTGGCTTTGACTATGGCGCAAGTGCGGCAGGGAGCGCTCGATTTCCAGCGCGAACTGGGCTCTATCTTGAGCAATGCGCCAGAACTGAAAGTGTATTCGGCCAGCCCCTTCGATCTTGAGGAGCGCCGCCGCGCCAAGGACCGATTCGGTGGCGACATAGTTTACTTCTTCAATGAGGTGGCATACCAGGAGAGCCGGCGCCTCGGCCTGGACGTGGAGTTCATCGCGGAAATCCCCGACGAGCAGATCCCGCGCAGACGGACGGTGGTTGTGGGCATGCCGGAGTCGAAAACTAGGGTTTAACCGCATCAAACTAAAAGCATTGCAATATTTTGCGACATTTAGCTTCTCAACATGTATAATAGGTTCCAGCTAAGTTTGACTCTTACGCAATTGAAAGTCGGTACCGCCAACCAGCGTCACCCCCTCTCACTAGCAGCGAATCTTCTCAGCACAATCTAAAGATAGAAAAGGAAATACCAACAATGGCAGAAACAGGAACAGTAAAGTGGTTTAACGACGCCAAGGGCTATGGCTTTATCAGCCGTCAAAATGGCGAAGACGTCTTCGTGCACTTCTCCGCGATCCAGGCGGGCGGCTTCCGCAGCCTCCAAGAAGGCCAAGCCGTGCAGTTCGACGTCACCAAAGGCCCCAAGGGCTGGCAAGCTGAGAACGTTCAAGCTGTCTAAGTGGCAAGTAAAGACGCCCGCGGTTCAAAAGGATCGCGGGCGTTTTACGTTTAGAACAGTGTTGGAAACAGCGCGGCGCCAATCCCTTATTTCGATTTATCCTGCTTTGATTTGACCTTCGCCCAACGCGCCTTTTGCGCAGCCGCGATTTTTCGACGAGCCGCCGCCGACAGGGTACGACGCGACACCGTAGCGAACTTTCCTCCCTCTAATTTGCCCAGCACGGCGAGAGCCGCGTCCACATGGCGGAGGTTGTTTACCAGATGCGCCCTTTCCGCTCTCAATTCCGCAACGATATTTCCCAATCCTTTAAGTCTCGGCATAGTTGAATTGTACCGGATAGTTCAGGCACGAGTGGGCAAGGCCAGACTGAAATGGGAGGGGAGACGCGAACCAAAGCCCGCGCCTTTATCGAATTTCAAGATACCCGGGGCAAATATGGGGAATGTTACATAGCCCGTTCGTGCTATTCCAATCCCGGTACGCCCGGGCTATCTTGATGGTGAACAGTTTCTCGGGGGAGGAACCTGTTCGAGCGATTCGTCCCATGACTGTAAAGTCTGGGACGTTTTGTTTTGAGGGCTGAATGTTTTGGGACGCTCGGCCCGGATCCAGATCGCAGGTACCTCCATATCGGTTTCTTCCTTTCAGGTTGATTCCGCCACTACAGTTCATACGAAAGTATTGGCGATACCATCGTCCAATTGCGTGGCCCATTTTGTTCTGGCCTAATGGCGACAGCTGACATCGCCGAGGTCATTGTCGGCTTTAATCAACCCGGTTTCCACGACTAACAAATACGGAGAAATTCCCATGGCAACTATGAACGCACCGACCAAACTCACGCAGATGAACTCACCTATGAAACCGGCACAGATTCGCGTAACCCGGCGGTCGCCCGTCTATTGGCGCGTCACGATCGACAATCCGCCGATCAACGTCATGGGTCCGGAAATGGTCAAGCGATTCCAGGAAGTCATCAATGCTCTCGAAGCCGACGAGCAGGTCAGGGTGGTGGTTTTCGATAGCGCGGTCGACGACTACTTCCTGAATCACTCCGATTTCACGGCTAAGATCGAGGACTTGACCTCACTGCGGGAGGGTCCCACAGGCTTGCCGCCTTGGCCAGATTTTCTCGTCCGTCTGACCCGCTTGCCAGTTGCCTCCATCGCCCTCATCCGCGGCCGTGCGACGGGCAACGGCAGCGAGATCACGCTGGCCTGCGACATGAGTTTTGCCAGTCGCGAAAAGACCATCATCTCGCAATGGGAGGTCGGCGTGGGGATGGTCGCCGGCGGAGGCCCCATGGCTCGGCTGCCCAGACTTATTGGCCGAAACCGCGCGCTCGAGGTGCTCTTGAGTTCGGAAGACATCAGAGCAGAGCAGGCTGAGGCCTACGGCTACATTAATCGCGCTCTGCCCGACGCTGAGCTAGATGCATTCGTTGAGGCACTCGCGACCCGGATCGCCAAGTTCGACAAATGGGCGATCGCTCAGACCAAGCGCCTCGTCAACACCAGCCTGCCGCCGGATGTCGAGCTCGGCGCCGAGTGGGATGCGTGCATCGCTTCGCTCAGGCGGCCTGCCGCGCAGGAGGGGATCAAGGCGCTAATGGCTCGCGGCTTCCACCAGCCGGGGGACGTCGAGAATCGGCTCGGATACTACCTGGGGCAAATCGGACGCTAGGCACATCTTGCGGAGCCTGCAACCACAGGCTCCGCAGGTTCTGAGTCGCCCCCGGAAAACAGGATCAACTGTTCCCTGCCGGGAGTTCATTAATTACCGCCGCACCTGCCTTGCTCACGACTTCGTCCTGGGAGTCCGTGCCTCCCGAACAGCCGATTGCGCCGATAATATCGCCCTGGTCGATCAGTGGAATACCCCCTCGAGACGCAATGATTCCATCGAACGCGAGCAGATAGTTGAGATGCATAAGCTGAACACCATCCTCGAAGACCTTCGTTGGGCGCCGGAAGGTCACGGCTGCTCGCGCCTTGTGTTGCGCAATCTGAATGGAAGCGAGCATCGCGCCGTCCATTCGTTGGAAGGCAACCAGGTTGCCACCGGAATCGGCTACGGCCACGTTCATTTTCCAATTCCGCTTCCTGGCCTCTGCCACCGCGGCATGAATAACCGCCTGGGCCCGGTACAACGATATGGGGAGCCCATAGGGCACATCGAATGGTATTTCGTCCGGGATGACATCCAGAGGATTCGACGTGGGCGATGCTTCGATGGCGGTTTCTGCTATCTTGCTTGACATAATTTCCCCCCGTAGAATTCGGAACTTTCCGAAATGCAGATTTGAATCCGTGTCACCTGGCTATCAGAGCAGAAGGGCGCGGAAGGAGCAATTGGACGATGGTATCGGTGATACTTATTGTATCGGTGCCCTATCGCGCGCTCACTTCGCACCGCGATCCGTACCCAGCCGTGTAGATCGTTATTTACGTCGATGAAACAAATGGATATCGGACGCTAACAGCCCACGAAGGCGGCCCCAGTGTTCTCGCTTGTGAGCAGATCCTCAGTTGCTCCCCGCGTCTAAGCGACCGGCGTCCGAAGAAACAGCCAGCGTGAAATGAAAACTTGCTCCGCGAGGATAGTTGTCCGTAGCCCAGAGCCGGCCGCCGTGGGCCTCAATAATCGTTCGGCTGATACGAAGCCCCATACCGGTGCCGTGTTCCTTGGTCGTAAAGAAAGCGTTGAATATCTGGCCCGCCTGGTTGGGGGGAAGTCCGATTCCAGTGTCTTCGACCGATACCAGAAGCTGTTCCTTGCTCTGATTCTGGGTGCCGAGCGTGAGTTGACGCGGGCCATCGACGGCTTTCATTGCGTCGATGCCGTTGATCATCAGGTTCATTAATACCTGCTGCAGTTGGATGCGGTCTGCCACAATGAGCGGTTGATCGGCTGCGAGCTTTGTCTGTACAGAAACCGAGTGCTGGGTCGCCTCGTTGTGCAGAAGAATCTCCATCTCTCGAATCACTTCGTTGACATCGAGGCGCTCCTTCGTCGCAACCCCCTTTCTGAAAAACAGCCTGATTCGGTTGATGATTTCCGCTGCTCGGTTTGCATCACGGATTATCAACGAAGCCGCAGCCCGAGCGCCTTCGAGATCAGGCTTTTCGCGGTCGAGCCGGCGCAGGCAGGTTGATGCGTTTGTGATAGCGCCACTGATGGGTTGATTAATCTCGTGCGCAAGCGAGGCGCTGAGCTCGCCCATCGTAGTTACCCGATTCGCGTGTGCGAGATCTGCTTGCGCTTTGCGTAATGACTCTTCGGCGCGTTTCCGGTCCTCTATATCGATGCCGGTGCCGTACCACTTGACTATCCCGCCAAGAGCATCACGCAAAGGTACGTTGCGCACAAGTAACCACCGATAGTCGCGTTGTGCAGTCCAGATGCGTGCTTCAATCTCGACGGGCTCTCCTGCGGCCAATGCCGATGTCCACTTCGCGATGTATCTGGTGCGATCATCGGGATGAATGATCGATTGCCAACCGGATCCAAGCAATGCGTCCATCGATAGCCCAGTGGATTCGAGCAAACGCTGGTTGATGAAGTCTACTGAACCATCCGGCAGAGTGCTCCAGACATGCGCGGGAATCGTGTTGATTACCCGGCGGAGACGGTCCTCACTGCTTTGCAAGCTCTCATAAAGATCCTGCAATCGCTGCGCGGTATCATTAAATACGCGTCCCAGTTGGGCAAGCTCATCTTCTCCCTGGACGGGAACCCGATGTTTGAACTCCCCTCGTGCCAACATCTTTGAACCTTCGACTAGTTGTTCAAGTGGCCGCGTGATGCTGCGCGTAATGACGAGTCCCAAGGTTCCGGCAATCAATAAGGTGAGAACGACCGTGATCGGCACAGCAATAAAAATCCAGTGCTGCACCTGGTGGATATTAGCTGCGGCTTGGGTATGTTCCGTCTTTACCTCGCGATCGACTCTTTCCACCAGGGCAGAGGTAGAAAACTCGAGCGGGCGTAGCTGATTGGCAAGCCGCACTTGCAGGGCGTTCCAATCATTCGCTTCAGCTAGCTCGATCACCGAGGCGGTCTCCGATTGGAGGTTCGACTGGACGACCGCGAGGGTGGGGAGAATCGTCGGGTCAGAAGCGTTATCGGAATGCACGGCCAAGAGGGCGCTTTTGGCACGTCGCATGTCCTCCGCGAAGGCCTCATTCATCGATTGAGTCTCAGCCTTCAGACGTTCAAAGTTTCTTGCGTTCGCAAGCGACTCAAGAGTGTCACGAAACTTCAACATGTCGGAGTGAACACGTAAGACAGTTACCAACTCCTGGTCATATTCGTTGAGTCGCTCTGCTTGCGCCTGGACGATGTGGAATTGCCATAGAACGATCGCGTCACCGGTTAACATCAAAACGATGATGAGCGCGAAGCAAAGAACCAGGCGTGGGCCAATGTTGAGTTGCAGTCGATTCATCTCAGTGGGAACCTGTTCCCGGTTGGGCTTTGTCATTACCCATAATCCGAACGAGCTCATTCTCGAGCGCCGCCGCCGCTACTGGAGCCGTGGACTCTCGGGTCAGCACGGAATGCAGTGCGCGGGTATAGGCCTTGGAGACCGCTTCATAGTTCGATCCCGCCACCGCCGACGGGCGCGAAACTATCTCACTCCCTCCCGATTCCCCCGGTTTGTACCACCAAGGATAGATTTCTCTCATTATGGGTGGAACTTCAAAGTACTCCACCTTTCGGCCCAGATTTTCAGAATGAGTCACCGTGAATTCTGCGTGCTTGCGCAGCAGGAACTGGATGAACTTGACGGCTTCGGCGCGGTGAGCGGAAAAGCGGGATATCCCCAGAGCGTAGCCTCCTATGGTAGCGACGCGCGCGCTCGTGCCAGCAGGGACGCTGGTCACTCCTGCTTGGTCGCGGAACGGCTTATCTTGGGCAAAAATCTCATACACGATAGCGTGGCTGAGCAGAAACGCAGCCTCGCCGGAAACCCAAAACTTATTTTCGGCGTCCGTAGCGGTGTAAGAAACCACGCTTGGAGGAGAAATCCAACCTACCCAATGTGCCGCGCGTTCCCAGGCCCGGATAACGTTTGCGTTATTTACGCTGACTTTTCCATCGGACTCGATGATGTGGCCGCCTCCTTCTGCTGCTTGCCACTCCAACCCTTCCATCGTGAGTTGTTCGCTGTCGGTTGCGATCGCTCCGGCGAAGACGAACCCCCAAAAATCTTTCTTCCCTTTTGCGCGCTCTCCAGCTTGAATCCTGGCGGCCATTTTCTCAAGCTCATCCCAGGTTGTGGGTGGCGTTTTGTAGCCGTACCTGGCGAGAAGGTCCGTGCGATAAACCAAAACCTGCACACCAAGCGGCTGATTGGGCATTGCGACAATCTTCCCGTTAACCCTGTAGATTTCGATAATGTCGCGATCCTCCGAGGAAATCTCCGAGGCAAAGTAAGGTTGCAGGTCGATAAGATATTCACCCATTGTTCCGACCCAGATCGTGTCAACACCATAAAGGTCAGGAGACGGGGCACCGCTGCGAAGCAAACCCATGGCGAGATCTAGTTTTGAGGCGGTGTCCTCTGGAGTCGGAAGGTCGTTGACGCGAATGCCTGTTTCCTGCGTGAATTCCTGCAAATAGGCGTCGGGAATCATCCGATGGTCGCCAGGAACTCCTCGGGCATCAGAATCGAAAAATGTGATGGTCACGGGTCGTGCGGGCTTACCGCAACCGAAAAAAAGAAACATCGACAGCAGAATTCCCGCCATGCCCAAATGCCGGAAGCGATGAGATGCACACCGACGCCGTTTGGCGCGGCGCATTGCACGACACATTGCCTTGATTCGGATAGATAACGGAAGCAGTTTTCACCGCCTTTGCAACGCTAGGAATAAGCGATAGCGTGCACCCCTCGCACATCAATCGATTCTTCTCGTTTGCACGGACGAATGGTAGCAGAAATTACCAGCGAACGCGCTACGGTCAGTCAATGCTGAGTTGGATAATCCGAGCCTGAAAAGCCGCGTCGCAATTCGCAAATATTCGACTCGTGATGGCGCGGCATTCGCTTTGCCAGTCTTAGAAACCGGACCGCAGGTCAAGATCGTGGAGAAAAGCGTTAAGTGCGGGATCACATCACGAGATGAAACGGACTTTCTCGAGTCTCTTCAGAATCCAGACTTGATCCAGGCTTACTTTTTCGACGGAGCAATAGAAACAACCCCAATCGAAGACCAACTAAGCGCCGACAAATGCCCGAATCACAGCTCCGAGGACGCTTCTGGAATAGAACGCCAGAACGCCAGCTACGACGGCATTCTGTAGAGTTGCACATGCTATACGTCGAGTGTCCGTGAGCCCGACCGCGTAGCGCCCGCTTTGTAATTCTTCCGTCACGGTTCTTGTCTTCTTCTCTGACATATCAGCCACTTCCTGTCGGATCTAATCGACATCCCGATTAAGCCAGAAGCTTGGAGGACAATCCATTGGACGATGGTATCGATCGATACCATCGCATCAGTCCGGATCGATGATTGCGTTCCGTGAAAAGACAAACCGCGTGATTGCTGAATAGAACCTTGCATACTCTTTGGCGTGGCTGACTGCGGATCAGTTGGAGTTTTGCGGCGGACAGTAGAAGTGACTACCGGGTACGGCAGCGGAAGAAGAGGCGGAGCACTTTCCGGGGCGGATCATTTTCCGGAGCGGGTCAATGCAAGTCTTGCCAGTCTGGTTGGTCTATCGCGGAGTCAGCCGGGCTGAGCTGCGTCAAGCCAGGTGAATTGCCAGACTCGCAGGCCGGAGTTTAGCCGCCATCCTCACTAAGTCGGCGAGAGAATTCGCTTTCATTTTTTGCATGACCTGGCCGCGGTGTGCCTTTACTGTAATTTCGCTGATACCGAGCTCGCCGCCAACTTGTTTATTCAGCAGCCCAGAGACGACTAACGCCATCACTTGCCGTTCTCGCGAAGTAAGTAAGGCGTAACGATCCCGAAGTTCCCGCATCTCCGCGTTTAGAGCGAGGGCGAAACTGCTCCGTTGGAGGGCGTTTCGGATGGCGCTCACCAAGGCGTCGCAATTGAGGGGCTTGGTTAAGAATTCGAGAGCGCCGCCTTTCATGGCCTGCACTGACTTCGGCACATCGCCATAACCGGTGATGAAGATGATTGGCATGTCGATGTGTTCAACTGCAAGCTGTTTCTGGAGTTCAAGACCGTCCAGGCCCGGAAGCGAAAGGTCAAGGACAAGACAGCTGGGGACGTGTTTTCTCGGGTGGTCGAGGAATTCCTGCGCGGACGCGAAGGTCTCTGGCTTCCACTTCTCATCCCGGACCAACAGTTCCAGCGACTCGCGGACGGAGACGTCATCGTCAACAATGAACACCACGGGGACGGCACTCGAGGCTGGTAATGCCCTTACTTCACGACTAAGCGTTCGCGCTACATTCATCGTATCCCCCTAAAGATTCACCGGTGGACCCTCAGATGGCTTGCAGTGCGATCTTAATGGCTGCAAGCAAAGCTGCGTCACTGAATGGCTTGACTAGAAACCCCGCTGCGCCCTGCTCGAGCACTCGAGCGCGAATCGTTTCATCTTTTTGACCGGTGATGAATATGGTCGGGATCTCTTCTCCGCGACGCTTTAGCATCTGATGAAGTTCCGGCCCACTCATGCCCGGCATGGCGATGTCGAGGATCAAACTGCTAGTCTCATGGGCAGAACCGGATGAAAGAAACTCTTCCGCTGACGAAAAAGCTCGAGCTGCAAAACCGAACTCCCGAATCAGGTCAGGCAGCGACTCGCGCATGGACTCATCATCATCAACCACGGATAGAAGCGGACGTTCGTTCTCGCTTTTATCCTTAAGGGACTTCATAACCAAACAATGAGGCATTCTATGAAAGACGTCCATTGTACTTTGGTATTGCTTTTGCCCGCCCGTCTGTCGATCGATACCTTCGTCTAATAGCTTCGTGCTTCTAGTTCTGGCTTAATTGGCCTGCGGCCGATTCGGAGGCATCTATGAGCAGGGTGATGACCGACTCTCCCACCCCGCCAAGGCATTTAGCCTCGTGTCAAATTGAAGGCTCAAGGTGAACGATCAGCAGAAGAAGCAGCAGAATTCGGGAGCGCGGAATCAAAAGATCCGTGCGGCACTGGATCAGCATTGGGCGGCGTCCGATGCCGGCGATTTCGAAACAGAACATCGTATCTATCACGAGGAGGCGGTGCTGGAATACCCGCAGTCAGGCGAGCGTTTCCGTGGTCGATGCAACATACAGAACCAACGCGCGAGTCAGCCGAGCCAAAAGCGGTTTACTGTCCAACGAATCCTCGGCGACGGTGATCTTTGGGTCACCGAATTCGTTCTGACATATGACGGCAAGCCGTCCTATACCGTCAGCATCATGGAATTCACAGGCGAAAAGGTTGCGCGGGAAACGCAGTACTTTGCGGATCCATTCGTGGCTCCCGCGTTCCGAGCTCAATGGGTCGAACGGATCGATAAATAATCTGAGAGCGCGAGAATTGGCTAGCGACACCGCGATTGGGAGGGATAAGAGATGGATTGGAAACGGTTGGTCCAGTTTGCGCTGCAAGGTAGCAGTGATTTGGAACAATATGCCATCCTGCTGGTACGCGTTTCGCTCGGGCTGTTCTTCGCTATCTCAGGGGCAAACAAATTATTTGTCGCCGGCGGGATGAAAGCGATTTACGAAACGCTCGTTAGGGCGAAAGTCCCGTTTCCCCACCAGACGGCTTATTTCGTGTCGGGTGTCGAATTCGTTTGTGGATCCTTGCTGACGGTGGGTTTTCTTTCGAGCGTGGCCGGCGTGGCTTTATTGATCGACATGACTGTCGCCACCCTGACCAACGCGCTTTCTACGGTGCCTAAAGGACTTTCGCCTGTTAACTGGCTCGACGATTTTCTTTACCTTCCGGAAGTCTTGTACGTGCTCTTCTTTATCTGGCTGATCTGCTCTGGTCCGGGAAAGTTCAGCGTCGATTACTGGCTCGCCGGCAAGTTAGATGTTTCTTGATCATTGGCTGGTGCTGCCGCTGGGGCCGCGCTGCTCATGGATCGGTCGCTCTTTGCGGCCAGGATTGCTACGTAGAAGCTAGCTCGCTGCGCAGAACTTAAAGGACCCTAGCCACACGCTGGACTTCGACGAGGTACGAATGCCCCGATTGCTTTCAGTAAATGTCGGCCTTCCGCGCGACGTGACATGGAACGGCAAAACGGTCCGAACGTCAGTCTGGAAATCTCCAGTCGATGGACGGCGAATGGTGCGCAGACTCGATATCGATGGCGATGCGCAAGCCGATCTCGCCGGTCACGGCGGGGAGCATCGCGCCGTATTCGTCTACCAGATGGATTCTTACCATTACTGGGAGCGCTTTTTGGACCGCAACGATTTCACTTTCGGCCAATTCGGAGAAAACTTCACCGTCGACGGACTTTCTGATAACGAGGTGTGTATCGGCGATCGATTCCGCATCGGTAGTGCCGTATTTGAAGTAACGCAGCCACGCGTGACCTGCTACCGCGTCGGCATCCGCATGAATGAGCCTCGTATGCCGGCGCTTCTCGTAGCACATCATAGACCAGGATTCTACTTTCGCGTGTTGCAGGAAGGAGAAGTTGGAGCGGGCGACGACATCGTGAAGATCGCCGATGGTCCAGAAAAAATCACGGTGGCCGACACCGATGCTCTCTTGTATTTACCGGGAGCTTCTCGTGAACAACTGGAACGAGCGTTGCGGATTCCTGCGCTTAGCAAGGGTTGGCAGAGTTCATTCCAGGCAATGCTCCAACAAGATTCGAGTTCCAACACTGCGCCGGGGAATCCGGGGCTCGCGAATGAGGAACAAGCACCGCCGTGGCCCGGGTTTCGACAGATGCGAGTCGCGGGTATCCACAAGGAAAGCGATAGCGTCACTTCCTTTGTTCTGTCGCCAGTCGATGGGCAGCCTCTTCCTGTCTTTGGAGCAGGTCAATTTATTGTTTTGCGGCTGCTCGTCGATCCGGGTAAACCGCCCGCTCTTCGCAGCTATTCGCTGTCTGATCTACCGGCAGCCGATCATTTGCGCATCAGCGTCAAGAGCGAATTGAACGGGATAGGAAGTTCGTTTCTGTGCAACCGTGCGCGAGAAGGCGATGTACTGGATGTGAGTGCACCGCGCGGAAGCTTTACTCTGCGTCCCGGCCAGAGTACTGTGGTTCTGCTGAGCGCTGGAGTGGGCGCAACGCCCGTCATCTCGATGCTGCACGCGCTCGCTGCTGAAAAATCGCAACGAGAGATCTGGTGGATTTATGGAGCGCGTAATAGCGTCGACCATCCGTTTGCCGAAGAATCGCGTTCATTACTGAAAGAGCTTTCTCGCGGACGAGGATACATCGTGTACAGCAGGCCCGCCCCAGTCGACCGAGTCGGGAAAGACTTCGATGCTCCCGGACACATCGACACAGCTTTGCTGGAGAGAATTGGCGTGCCACCGGGTAGCGACTTCTATCTGTGCGGCCCACCTTCATTCTTGCAGAGCATGCGCGACGGGCTGCAAACCTGGGGTGTGCTTGCCGAGAACGTGCACACGGAAGTCTTCGGTTCTCTCGAGGCTATCACCCCTGGCATGGCGCAGGTTGTTCACACGCCTCACCTGCCACAAGAGCCGCCCGGATCTGGCCCCCCAGTCTCATTCGCGCGCAGCGGGATTACTGCCGCTTGGGATCCGAAATTCAAGAGCTTGCTTGAACTGGCGGAAGCATGCGACGTTCCGGTTAGATGGTCGTGCCGGATTGGAGTTTGTCATACCTGCATGACTGGTCTTATTGATGGATCGATTATTTATGACCCTGAGCCGTTGGAGAGACCCGCTCCCGGGAATGTGCTCGTATGCTGTTCCCAGCCAAGCGCGGGTGTCACTCTGGATCTTTGAGGATAGTGGTGGACTTCGAGAACGAGGCGAGCCGAACGCGGATCGTCGCGTCATAAAGAACGCGACGCTTCGCGCGTCTCGCCCAGATCCTTCACTTGCGCAAAGGACGCTGGTTCAGGATGACAATCCAAACTGTACCACTACCGCGAAACGGGAGGAGTTGAATCATGCGTTCTGATATTGTGCCCGGAGGCATTTTCCCCAACTACGAACTACCCGATCACACGGGCACACTGCGTAAGCTCAGCGACCTACAGGGCGAAGATCCGCTGATCCTCACGCTCGCGCGCGGCCACTATTGTCCAAAGGAGCACCAGCAGCATTTGGAACTCGCCGCGTTCTACCCCAAGATTGCGGTGGCGTACACGCAGATCGCCACGATTTCTACCGACGACCATCACACGCTCCAGGAGTTTCGAGCCTCAGTCGGAGCTGTATGGACATTCCTTTCGGACCCCGACCGAACCATTCAGAAGGATCTCGACATCCAGGAGTACACCGACCCCGAGAACAATCCCATGATCCCGCATACGCTCGTGCTCAAGCCGGGCCTCGTAGTCTACAGCATCTATAACGGCTACTGGTTCTGGGGCCGTCCATCGGTCATCGATCTTTGGCACGATCTGCGCACCGTGACGAGTGAAATCCGCCCAGACTGGGATCTGAGCAAACCTGGACTGCGCGAGGCATGGAATGCAGGTGACTTCTCGCCTTTCCACGGGTGGAATAAGCGGGCCAATCTGAAAGAGCCATCGATTGCGCCGAAAAAATAACGCAGCCACGAGGAGCACTTCACTCGTAACGCTGATGTTCGAATGGTTCTTTAGGCAATGTTTGTCTGGTCCTGTGATTGCCGGTGGGCCGAACTCGGAGCCATTCCGCCCTTCAAGCTTCCGAACCAGGCGGCGCACTGGCTTATATGGACACCTTTTGGGTATTGGGCGCACTCTACTCCATCATGTCCGTTCTTGCGTTTTTCTTGAAGAAAAATGATCCAGGATCGGGCGGCCAGGTTGCGGCCGGTTAGGGATCGTCATGATGATTCGAGCCGTCGCTATCGAACGAGAATTTGGCTGTGGCGGTTCAGAGATCGCTGCAAAGCTGGCCCAACTTCTCGGTTGGAAGCTGTCGGACCGCGAACTAATTCAAGAAATCGCTCGGTTAACCAACAGCACGCCACAAGCAGTCGAGCAGCGGGAATGGAAAAATGATCCCGCGGTTTATCGCGTCTTCAAGTCTTTTCTCAGAGGAGCATTCGAGGGTTCTCTGCCGCCAACCAATCGGCTGGAACTGCTTGATGCGCGCCGAATCGCCGCCGTTTCCGAACAGGCGGTCAATCACGCACTGGCTGGCGGCCCATGCGTCATCGTCGGCCGGGGCTCGCAGTATTTTCTTCGTGAACGCAAAGACGTCTTCCGTGTGTTCCTCTACGCACCGCGCAACTTTAAAATCCACAGACTGATCACTACTGGAATACCACAAGAAGACGCAATAACGGACGTTGACACGATTGACAGAGATCGCTGCCTTCGTCAAGAGATACCTTAAGCTGAACTGGCCGGAGCGCCACCTGTATGACGCAATGTTTAATACAGACACGGGTGATTCTTTTGTCGCCGAAATGCTCGCTTACTGCGTCCAACAGGTTTCCAGTTGGACATGAAAAGCGTTCGATCACCGCCGCGCATTGCGGGGTGTAGAGTTGTTCGCAGACAGATTCGCAAGTGACTGAAAAGATGGTGCGCCCGGAGAGATTCGAACTCCCGACCCTTTGGTTCGTAGCCAAATGCTCTATCCAGCTGAGCTACGGGCGCGACACGGTGCAAACCAGGAACGGTACAGCCAGCAGAGATTCGATTATAGCGGAAACTTCTTCGCTCATGAAGGCGTAGTCTTCCACCGAGGTTCTGCTGTACAGCAAACACCTTAGACGGCCCTAGATATTTTATCTTTCACGATTTCAACAGCTCCGTGGCACGATCCATGCTTGCATCACGATGAACGTAAATCTTTCTCGCCAGCGGCAATTCCTACTCTGTGACTCCCGCCCGCCTGCCTTGTATTTCAGTCGCTTGGAATTGGCAAATCGGATGCTACAATTATCGTCAGACGAAGTGGCGCGCAACGGGGCGCCCTTGAAGATAAACTTCGGCCAGAGGTTTTCTTGGACGCCCCTTGCATTTTCTCTTCGATCAAGTTTCACCTGGCCGACGGCAGCCCTCCCCAGACTGCTGGTCGACGGTGGAGCTCATGCTAAGGCGAGCCTTTCCTGCACGTCCAATCCCGCCTGCCGCAGCAACCCTGCAATCACCGGCTCTTTGAGGCGTGAAGCGTCAAACTCCACGTGCACGATTCGGTTCTTAGGATCAAATCGCATGCGGCGGATACCATACACTTCGCGCACGCTATCCAGCGCGCGCATCTCCGCTTCTCCAGGCGCAGCACCGTAACGGTAGGCGACTTCCAATTGTGTCATTCGGCTCGTTCGCTCCTTCCTTTAAGATACAACAATCAGTAATGCCAGGCTGGAAGTAGCAAGAATCGAAGCACTGCGGACGACAATCTATTTAGTGTTCGCCGAAAAACTCGAGAGGAGATTGAAGCGCGATCCACACGTGGCCCGCACCTCCGGGGCCGCAGTTCATCAAGGTCGGGCACTCCGCATGAAACAGAAAGCGTCTAATTCCGCAACTGCTGTGAAAGACCCGGTATGCGGCATGAGCGTAAATCCCGTAACGGCGAACCACCGCTTTGAACATGGCGGAGCGTGGCGCTACTTTTGTTGCGCCGGGTGTGCCGAGAAGTTCAAAGCTGATCCGGAAAAATATCTTTCCCAAATTCCGCGTGCGAATTCTTCCAGTCTGATTACGCTGGGCGCGCCCGCCGTTCGGTCCACTGCAGCCCAACCGACTTCTTCCTCGGTAAATCACTCCGTAGATCAGTTATCAAATCAAGCACCCGCAGACCAGCCAAGCTACGTTTGCCCGATGTGTCCGCATGTCCGCGCCAGCAAGCCCGGACCGTGTCCCAGTTGCGGAATGGCGCTCGAGCCCGAGACTCCGTCCGTAGCTACGCGCACCGAATATACGTGCCCCATGCACTCGGAAATCGTCCGGCCCGGTCCGGGATCATGCCCCATCTGCGGCATGGCACTTGAGCCTCGCACGGTCACCGCAATTGAGGAAGAAAATCCAGAATTGCGCGCCATGACGCGCCGCTTCTGGGTAAGCCTTGCGCTCACTGTGCCGTTGCTGGCGGTTGCGATGGCTGACATGTTGCCCGGTATGCCCGTCGAGCACGCTCTGCCCAAAGGCTGGCTGCCTTGGCTGGAACTGCTTCTCGCCACGCCTGTCGTTCTCTGGGGCGGCTGGCCTTTCTTTCAGCGTGGTTGGAATTCCATCATCAATCGCTCGACAAATATGTTCACGCTCATCGCCATGGGCACCGGGGTGGCCTACCTTTTCAGCCTGATTGCCACGCTCTTACCCGGATTATTTCCTTCGTCGTTCCGTGACATGAACGGCACGCCACCGGTCTACTTCGAGGCCTCTGCCGCCATCGTGACCCTCGTGCTCCTGGGCCAGGTACTCGAACTCCGCGCCCGCAGCCACACTGGCGCCGCGATTCGGGCGCTGCTCAATCTCAGTCCCAACACCGCGCGCATTCTTCGCGATGGCACGGAACGCGATATCCCTCTGGATCAGGTGAAGCCCGGCGACCGATTGAGGGTGCGTCCAGGTGAAAAAATACCGGTCGATGGCGTAGTCCTCGACGGGATCAGTTCGGTTGATGAATCCATGATCACCGGCGAATCCATTCCAATTTTGAAGGAGGCCGGCAGTCGAGTTATCGGTGCAACCGTGAACACCACGGGCTCATTCATCATGCGAGCCGAGCGCGTGGGCAAGGAAACCCTGCTGGCACGTATTGTCCAAATGGTGAGTCAGGCGCAGCGCAGCCGTGCCCCCATTCAGCGCTTGGCTGATCGTGTGGCTGCGTGGTTTGTCCCTGCGGTTATTGCCATCGCAGTGCTCACCTTTGTTGTCTGGAGTTTCTTTGGTCCCGAACCGCGCCTTGCCTATGCGTTGGTGAATGCTGTCGCGGTGCTGATCATCGCGTGTCCCTGTGCGCTCGGACTGGCCACGCCCATGGCGATCATGGTCGGCACTGGACGCGGCGCCCGCGCCGGAGTCCTCATCAAGAACGCTGAGGCCTTGGAGATTTTCGAGAAGGTTGACACTCTGGTCTTCGACAAGACTGGCACGCTGACCGAAGGCAAGCCCACAGTCGAATCCGTGGTCGCCGTTGCCGGAGGAAATGAAACCGAACTGGTTCGCCTGGCAGCAAGCCTGGAGCAGGGAAGCGAGCATCCTCTCGCTTCCGCGATTGTCGCCGCCGCCCAGGAGAACAACATGACCTTGGGCAGCGTCACAGACTTCCAATCCCGCACCGGGCTCGGAATCAGCGGTAAGGTAGAGGGAAAAACTGTATCCGCCGGAAACGAACAATTCTTTAAGCAGACGAAAATCTCGATCGATGTTCTCAAGGAAACCGCAGCGGATCTTCGGCGCAGCGGCCAGACCGTTGTCTTCGTTGCCTTAGACGGTCGTCCTGCGGGATTGATTGGAATCGCCGATCCCATCAAGACAAACACCCCGCAGGCCCTTGGGGATCTCAAGGCTGCCGGACTCCGCATCGTTATGCTCACCGGCGACAGCCAAGGCACAGCGGCAGCTGTAGCGGCCAAGCTCGGTATCGACGAGTTCGAAGCGGAGATTTTGCCCGACAAGAAATCCGAGGTAGTGCGCCGCCTGCAAAAGCAAGGGCGCATCGTTGCCATGGCGGGCGATGGCATCAACGACGCTCCGGCGCTGGCTCAAGCTGATGTAGGAATTGCCATGGGCACCGGAACCGACGTCGCCATGGAAAGCGCAGGCGTGACCCTGGTGAAAGGCGATCTCGCCGGGATCGTGCGCGCTCGAAAACTGAGCCAGGCCACCATGCGCAACATCCGCCAGAACCTGTTCTTCGCCTTCATCTACAATTTGCTTGGCGTGCCGATCGCCGCCGGCGTGCTCTATCCGTTCTTCGGGTGGTTGCTGAGTCCGATCCTTGCGGCTGTAGCCATGAGCTTCAGTTCCGTATCAGTGATCACTAATTCGTTGCGCTTGAGGAAGGCGGAACTGTAGCGGGGATCGAAAATCCCAGTCCGTCTAGGTCGGCCAGTCACTCTCCGAGGTCGTAAGAACTACTGTCAAACTGCAACGCTATGCATGTCGGGGGCTTACCATTTGCTTGACGGGTGTCCCGTAACGTAATAATAAATAAGATGGTTAGGGTTAATGTGGGGTTCGGTCGAGGACGGCACCGGAGTTGCTAATCTGGTGATGTCAATAAACTCTATTACAATCATAGAGTTTGTGGCATACTTTGGAGCGCTATGAAAATCTCTCAAAAAGGTTTGTATGCATTGCAGGCCATGATGATGCTGTCCCGACACTACAACCAGGGCGCGATTCGGATTCGCGACATCGCCTATGAAGAGGCGTTGCCGGAAAAATTTCTGGAACTGATTCTCTTGGAGCTCAAGAACGCGCGCATGGTCGAGAGCGTGCGCGGAGCCAAGGGCGGTTATCAATTGCGCCGGGCGCCCGCGGAGATCCATCTGAGTGAGATCATTCGACTGATTGACGGTCCGCTGGCTCCCTTCGGGGATGCCGACCAGTTGCGCACCTTGATCAGTCGGGATGACGAACATCGGGCTCTCTATCAGGTCTTCCTCGCAGTGCGCGACGCTGCAGCCAAGATTTTGGAGCATACAACCCTGGCCGACATCGTCAATGGCAAGGGCGCGGAGTCTTCGAAGTCGGGCAAGTCGCGTAAGAGGAAGACCGAGCCATTAAGCGTTTTGCCGATGGTGGTTCATGGGAACCCGAGTCGGAGCAAAGAGGAATAACGAGTTGGTGAGGGTTACATCGTAAATCGTTTGGTGGTCACGACCATCGAAAGCAGCGAAAATGGGGTTAGCGGCGGCTTTAGCTGGACCCCGGTTAGTCCGTAGTGAACTCTGTGGTGTAAAGCGACTCCCGCGAGTCGAAAACAATAGGAGCGTCTACAAATGAAAGCAAGCAAGAAATGGTGGTCCATCCCTATAATGTCCATCATTATAATCACGATGATCACAATAACCGGGCTCGTATTCGCCCAAACCCCGGCGCCGGCTACCGCCCCGAAGAAGCGCGCCGCCTCAACCAAGCCGGCCCCGGTCACGGCCAAGGAGGTCGAGGAGTTGAAAGATGCCGTCTCCGCGCAGCAGCAGCAAATCAAACAGCAGAGTGAGTTAGTGGATCAGTTGAGGTCACAGCTCCAGCAATTGCTGGACGCCACGCAGCAGGCCAACGTCGCCGCGCAAAAAGCGGCAAGCGGCGTGGACCAGGCGCAGAGCGCTGCCGTCCAAGCGCAGCAATCGGCTACTCAGGCGCAAAGCTTGGCTACGCAGGCTTCCACCAACGTCGCGCAGGTTCAGACTGCCCTAGCCGTCGTGGATACGAAGGCCCAGGACACAGGCAGGCAGTTGAGCGCGCTGGAAGCCTTGGTCGGACGCTTCCGGTTCAGCGGCGACGTGCGAGTTCGTGGAGAATCCTACTTCCAGCAGGGAATTCCGGACGACAACCTGGCGCGCGTTCGCGTGCGCTTCGGAGTGGATGGCCAACTGAACGAAGACTTCATCGCTGGATTTGCCTTGGCCACGGGCGCGCTCGGCAACCCAACCTCTACTAACGAAACGCTCAGCAACGAGTTTGATCGCAAGACCTTCGCGTTGGACCGTGGATTTATTATCTACAATCCCGTCGCGCATCATTGGCTTTCTCTTACCGGCGGAAAGTTTGCCTATCCTTGGCAGCGTACTTCAGTTACATTCGATCCCGACCTGAATCCTGAGGGCTTCGACGAGAAAGCTTCGTTTGATTTCTCCGGACCGTTGCAAAACGTCAACATTCAGGGCATCGAATTGCTTTATAACCAAGCCAACGGAAAGCCAGGAATTCCCTCGCAGGATTCCTACGCCGTGGGCATGCAGTTTGCCGGCAGGCTCGTATTCGGACGCTGGACGATTACACCTTCGTTCCTGAGCCTCAAGTGGAACCGTCCGGATGCGCTCTTGAGTGCGAGCGCGTTCGCCGTGGGAGCCACAACCACGGGGTTCCAGCCTCCCACGCCTACAGGCGGCACGGCTCCGGCTCCAATCACTGGCATCCCGGTGCCCGGCGAAGGACAAGGTTGCGCCAAGGGCACGAGCGTACCCGCATTCCCGCCCTGCGTCTTTGCGCCCAATGGCATGACCAACGCCACCTACGTGGATTCTAAGGGCGTGGTCCATTTCTACTCCGGCTACAACTACGCGGATTTCATTCTCCCCAACCAGATCCAGACCGGCCTCACACGTTTGCCAATCAACGTGTTGCTGGAATTCCTGGATAACCTCGATGCGGAAAATCATCCTCTGAGCACGAAGGGAACTGTGCTCACCCACCTGGGCAGTCAAAACAAGGAATACGGGGTTGATGCCAGCGTGGGCCAGGTGAAGAACAAGAACGACATTCAAATTGGCTATGCCTGGTACCGCGAAGAACAGGACGCCGCCATCGCATCCTTCGTCGAAAGCGATCAGAGAGCTCCCACCAATGTTCTGCAGAATCGCTTCTACGCTCTGTGGAAATTGCGCGCCAACACCCTCGCCAGCTTTACATGGTGGCGTGGGCGAGTGCTCAACACGTATCTGGAAAACAACGCGGCTCTGTTCAACAACTACAGCAGCCTTCCGACCATCAGCAAGGCCGGAGAGCAGGAGCCGTATCTAGACCGCGTGCAATTCGACCTGATCTACACCTTCTAGGCTGCAAGTTTGAACCTAGGCCGACTGAATGTAAGGCGAACTTTAGCTCAGATCCCGGTTAACGCTCCAGCCCTGGGACCATCGGTTAGTCAAGGCGTCACAGCCTTGGCTGGCCTCTTGGCTCCTGGAGTCGAGGGAACAGATCGGCAGTCTGGGGAATTTGCCCCATGGGGCCTTCTTGCCGACATTTGCAGGCGTCGGACTCCGCGCCAATCTGTGCGACCTGTAGAAGCAGGGATTGCCCCTTCATCGTGCGGGCGTGGGAGAAATCGTGATCGTGACTCTCAGGCTTGCACTGGGCGCTGATAGGCTGTTCATCTTTCGTAGACGCCCTGGGTGTTGATGGAGTGGAAAAACCAGCAGCGGACCTTATTGCCGATCCGCCGCCTTGCACTTTTTCGAAATCGTCTGAATGTCCGTCTCCGGGTTTGCCACCTGGAAGGGGACGCCGTCAATCCCGCGCGCCGTATCGCTCGGATTACTGCCTGCCTTATCCGGATTGATGCCGGTTTTGATGGTGCCGGGGAGTATTTTGCCCTTCACTTCAAGTTGACGGTTGAGTTGACCATTAAGCTTATTGCCCACTCCCTTTAACACATAGGGCAGGTTACTCTTCTCGTCGATCAGGATGTAGTTTCCGCGTTGGCCCCTGAGGCAGCCACGAATGGTGCTCAGGTTGTCCGCTGGTGCGCTACTTCCGCTCGCCGCAGGCGGGGTGGTTGATTGTTGTGCGACTGCTCCTAGCCCGATGAACAAAAATCCGGCAAGCAGACTCCTCGTTCGATTCATGGTGCGATCCATGCAAATCCTCCTCGAAAGTTGTTCACCAATGGCATAGGGCAGTTTGGCGGGGAGACCTAATACCCTACTAATAAAATCGACTTACATACATTACAAAACGGCTTTAACAATAGCGATTTCGTGGCGATCCTGTCAAGCGAAAACTGGCCTTAGACGCCGGGTCAACAAAAGTGAACACAGGACGACCTTACGACTTTGCTGGCTACAATCCACCCTGAGCGAGGGAAATTTCCTGGATACTGCGTGAGCAAACCGACGTGTCATAATGGCAGGATTGCGTGGCCCCGTAGCTCAGTTGGATAGAGCAGCGGTTTCCTAAACCGTTGGTCGGCGGTTCGACTCCGCCCGGGGCCTCCATTGCGAAGTTGAGCGGGCTCCGCACTTTCGGCAAGCGATCATGATCAAACTTGTTGTGCCGCGGCGGCGGCTTTGGCGGTGGCGACTCCCTCATTGGAATCGGCTTTAAGAGGTTGCGGCCCCGGAGTCCGAAAGGCTTGGGCAGCCAGTTGTTCGGTCAACCTGGCCTCCTTTCCTGCTGTTACCGTTGCCATAAATGGCAAAGATTGTTCGCAAGTTGGCAACATTCCAATCGCCTGGTTTTTCCCAGCTTTTTTGGCATCGTACAGCGCGCAATCGGCCAGGCGCAAAACTTCCCGGTAGGCAACTGCCTCGGGCTCGCGAACAAACCAAGGGAAAACTGCCCATCCGATCGAGCAACTGCAGCGCAAGCGCTGGCCGCCTTTGAGCGGTAAAGGCTGGCTGCCGACGGCTTGAAGGACTCGGTCCGCCAATACGCTGGCTTCCTCACGATTCGTGTAACGCGAGACCACCAGGAACTCGTCCCCGCCCCAGCGGATCAGGACGTCGGAGTGCCGGATGGCGGAACTGATTTGGCGGGCGATCTCGATCAGCAAATGGTCACCGGTTTCGTGTCCGTAATGATCGTTGACCTCTTTGAAATAATCGCAGTCGATGAGATAGAAAACGAGGTCAGGATTCCGTTGGCCGGACGAGTTCTGGTCGGAGGAATAACCCTGAACCACTCGCCGCACGTCGGCGTCGATGATCGCGGTAAGGAAGCGGCGGTTCTTGGATCCAGTGAGCAGATCGGTGTAAGAGTCTTCGCGCAACTCCTGATTTGTGCGGGCGATTCGTTTATCCAAGCCATGCTGTTTGATCCACAGCAGCGCAGCCATCAACATCATGGTGGAGAGAGTGAGCAGGACGCGAAAATTCCGTACTCTCGAGGGCGCATGGCTCATATACAGGGCCCACCCTGCCAAGACTGGAAGGGATAGAATGGCAACCATGGCCAGCGCGGAGATCCAACCTCCACGTTTGCCGGCACTGGTTTTGGCGGCACGCGTTCGAGATGCCAAACGACGGCCGATCAGTCCAAACGCCGCAAACCATAAAATGGAGACGAGTAACGGAGTGTCATAAACGCTGCCGGTGTAATACTTGCCTAGATCGATGGCTACGCTAGCGGTGACGGAGCTGATGGCATACAACAAGCTTGCGCCAAACAAGTTGCCGTAGACGATTCTCCATGCGCCTCTGCTGCGCAACCACACGGCAGCCGTGCAAGTGACGAACACAAAATGCTCCAGAAAGTACAGGGCATCGAAACTCCGTCCATAGAGTTCTTGCTGCGGCGACACGTATTGCCAGGGGATGACGACGAACAAGTAGAGATACAGCCACCAAATTACGAGCAGCAAGAAATCAAGCGCACCGATGCGCACGACGGGTTCGTCCCATTCCAAGTCAGGCCGTACCGCGAGAGCGCCCATGAAGGGGACAAGATGCAGAAACAGGGCAATGTCCCCGACAAAAGGATTGGGGACCGCGGTGCGCAAGAAGACTTCAACGTAGGTCCAGAGGAATTGCACGCATAGCCACATGCCGCAACCCAAGGCCAGAAGAGCCCAGAAAAGCCGGGCGGTTGCCTCCGACGCCCTGATGTTGCCCAGGATGGCGAGTAGCACAAACGAAAGCAGGAAACACTGAGTAAGATCGCCAACCGTAGTGAGTTGATCGCTGCGGGGAACGATAAAGGCAACGATCGCCTGGAGAGTGACGAGAGCAGACGCGAAAATCCAACACTTCTCCCGCGAGGTGACAGTCGTGCGCACACACTGATTCTAGGGGCAGACAGCATTACGGGAACGTTACGGAAGTCATCCGGGACAGTGCTGAGAAAGAAGGCTTTCGCGAGGGTACGGAAGCAAAGGCAACGGCGTCGGACAGGAGTGTCCACCCTACAATAGCTTCAGTGTTGGCGAGAATCGCGGAGGTCTGCGGGCTTGGATTGTTTGTTCGAAGCCATAGGCGATTTTCAGCAATGTCGGTTCGCTCCAGGCGCGGCCGAAAAAGGATATTCCTACCGGCAGGCCGAAAACGAATCCCGCTGGCACTGTTATATCTGGATAACCGGCGACTGCGGCCGCGTTTGAACTGCCGCCGGCCGCGTGATCTCCGTTGGCGAAGTCGGTGAGCCACGCCGGACCTGCTGTGGGCGCCATGATTGCGTCGAGACGAAATTGGTCCATCACCGCGTCGATGCCTTCCTGGCGCGACAGACGGTGATTTGCCTCGAGGGCATCGATGTATTCCTTACTGGTGAGTGGGCCCTTGGCTTCGGCTTTGATGAAAAGGTCCTGGCCAAAATACGGCATCTCTTTTTCGCGATTGCGATCGTTGAAGTCTATGACTTCTTTCAACGATCCTGGCGCTCCCGGACGCCCCGCCAAGTATGCGTCGAGGTCGGCTTTCAATTCATAGAGCAGAACCAGAAGTTCAGTGTCATCGAATTTTCCGTGAGTGGGTAAGTCGGCAGGATCGATGATTTCCGCCCCTTGACGCTTCATGGCGTCGATCAAGTGGTTCATCAACTGGTCCTGCGCCTCATTGGACCCGAAATACTTGCGGGCTACGCCGATGCGGGCGCCGCGAAGCCCGTGAGGATCGAGAAACTTAGTGTAGTCATCCGCGGCTTTGCCTGCGCTCGCGGAGGTTGCGCTGTCGCGAGGATCGACTCCAGCGAGCGCGCCTAATAAAATCGCGGCGTCGCGCACGGTGCGTGCCATGGGGCCGGCCGTGTCCTGACTGTGCGCTATGGGAATAATGCCGACACGGCTGATAAGGCCAAGCGTCGGCTTGATTCCCACCAATCCGTTCGCCGAGGACGGGCAGACTACAGATCCATCGGTTTCCGAGCCCACCGCAACCGCGCAGAGACTCGCAGCAGTCGCGGCTCCTGAGCCGGAACTCGATCCGCAGGGATTACGGTCGAGGGCGTATGGGTTGAGGGTCTGGCCGCCGCGCCCGCTCCATCCGCTGCTGGAATGGCTGGAGCGAATGTTCGCCCACTCGCTAAGATTGGTCTTGCCCAGAATTACCGCGCCGGATTCGCGCAACTTCTGCGCAACAAATGAATCCCGTGCCGGCTTCGAGCCTAGCAAAGCCAACGAGCCCGCCGTCGTCTGCATTTGATCGGCGGTGTCGATATTGTCTTTGATCAGGACCGGGATGCCGTGCATGGGGCCGCGCGCGCGGTTGTGTTCTTTGTCGAGGGCATCGGCAATGGCTAGAGCTTCGGGATTGATTTCGATTACGCTGTTGATGGCTGGGCCTTGTTTGTCGATTTCCTCGATCCGCGCCAGGTATTTCTCGGTGATGGAGCGGGCAGTAAATTTTCCCGAGGCCAGTCCGGCTTGCAGATCGGCGATCGTGATTTCATCCAACTCGAATGGTTTGATGTCGGGCGGCTGAGCAGAACAAGCCGCATCACGAGCGCCCGCCAGAGTGGGCATTACGGCAGCGCTTACACCGGCTAAGACGCTGGTTTGCAGAAAGTATCGGCGGGGAAGGGAACCGCAATTTATCGTTGTATCGCCTCTATAGCTCAACCGTTCTCTCCTGTTCCGCAATTCGATATAAGCGAAACGGAATTATAGGTCATGGGTTGAGCAGGCTTGTCAAAAGCTTGAGCATCGGACCGGACGGGTGTAGAATCCTTTCGCGTTTTCTTTCCTTCCGACTACGGGCCCTCTTCGAAGATCGACTTTGAGCGTCTACGAGGTGCTCCCGATGAAAGACAAGAAGTTCTCTCACTGCACAACTCCATTTGCGATTTCCGTTGTCATGCTGATGTTGGCTGGCAATCTCGCGGCTTCTGGGCCGAAGGAGACGGTGCTCCATCAATTTGGAACCGGAACCGACGGCGCCGCAGCTTACGGGCGCGTGATTTCGGACGCGTCGGGCAATTTATATGGCACGACCGCTTTCGGCGGCACCTCCGGCGCGGGCATTGTCTTCGAGTTGACGAACCCTGAAGGGCCTGGAGGTTGGATTGAAACCGTCCTCTACAACTTTTCTGGCGGTAGCGATGGCTCCCAACCCTGGGGTGGCCTGATCTTCGACACGGTAGGGAACCTCTATGGCACCACCTTTCTGGGTGGCGCCGCCAATGCTGGCACCGTTTATGAATTGACGCCGGGAACGGACGGCGCGTGGACCGAAACCGTCCTCTATAGCTTCAATGGCGGCGCGGACGGCAGTGGCCCGCAAAGCGATCTGAATTTTCAGGCAGGTAATCTCTTTGGAACTACGACCGGCGGCGGATCGCCAGGCACCGGAATTGTTTTCGAACTGACGCCGGGGAAAAACGGTGTCTGGACCGAGACCGTCCTTCACCGATTCATGTCCATCGAGGGAATCAGCCCCCGCGCGGCCGTGATCTTTGACAGGGGCGGCTCGCTATACGGCACGCTCGCGAACGGCGGCACATCTGGCGCAGGTGCGGTGTTCCAGCTGAAACCGACAAGCGGCGGGACCTGGACCGAGGAGACGATTTACGCATTTACTGGCGGCAATGACGGCTACGGTCCTTTATGCCGGCTGGTGCTCTTCCATGGAAAACTCTATGGCACTACGGTGATCGGCGGCGCGTCCGGTGTTGGCACGGCCTTCGAACTGACGCCACCGGGCAATCATCATGGACCCTGGACCCTGAATACCCTTCATACCTTCGCCTGCGGCAGTGACGGGTGCTATCCCTGGGCAGGCCTGATTTTGGATTGGAAGGGCACGTTCTATGGCACAACACAGTTTGGTGGTCTTCCGTCGAATGGTGGCACAGTTTTCGCGCTGAAACGGGAGGGCGGAATCTGGTTCGAGGGCGTGGTGTCCAGCTTCAAGCTCAGTACCGACCAACTCGCCGCTGGCAGTGTACTCCTCGGAAAGGGAGGGAAGCTCTATGGCACAACCATCGGCAGTGGAATGAATGCCGGCGCGGTTTTCGAAATCAAACCATGATGGTTACGTGCCCCGCTTGAACTGAAGAGAAGAAATAGAAACGGCGGTTTTCAAAAGGACGATACGGTCGGGAATATAATCACACCTGACGCAGACCGATGCGCCGGGGCGGCACGTCTTATTTTTTTCGAGTAGGACTTCACGCCTGCTACTTCGCTTCCAGCTTCTTTCGTATGCGTCGAAGTTCCATGAAACAAAGTCCGGAAGTGGTACAAAGAACGCAGCCCATCATGATAATCACCTTCATGTCCATTGGCGCGGGCTCCTGTCCCGCCGGGGCCGTGCAACTGCTTCAGACTTATACACCAACCGTAAGTACCATGTCCCAAAAAGATACAGCAAAATGGTCAGCTCCGCTGTTGGCATTCTAGTTTCGTAGCCAGCTCTATGTTGTCAGAGCGAAAGGCACAAAACCGTCTCGGAGCAGGCTATAATAGAGCTTCATGCCAAAATATTCCATCGTCGTCCCCCTGCATAATGAGCAGGAGAACGTCACGGACCTCTACGATCGCCTGAAAGCGGTCATGGAGATGCACGGCGAGAGTTTCGAGATTGTGCTGGTCGACGATGGTTCGCGGGATCGCACCTTCAATTTGCTGCGCGAGATTGCTGCAATCGACAGCCGGGTGACGGTCGTGAAACTGCGCCGCAATTTTGGCCAGACTTCGGCGCTGGCCGCGGGTTTCGATCATTCCCGCGGGGAATATATCATCGCCATGGATGGCGATCTGCAGCATGACCCTGCCGACATCCCGCTATTCCTCGAGAAGATTGCCGAAGGCTATGACATCGTGAGCGGATGGCGGAAGCGCCGCATCGACAATCTCTGGCTGCGCCGCATTCCTTCCCGCTGTGCGAACTGGCTAATGGCCAAACTGAGTGGCGTCAGCATTCATGACTTTGGCACGACTTTCAAGGCGTATCGTCGCGAGGTGCTGGAACAGGTGCCGCTCTATGGCGAGTTGCACCGCTTCATTCCGGCACTGGCGTCATGGTATGGGGCTTCGATTGTTGAAGTCCCGATTCGAAATGTCAATCGCGAGCGCGGCGCTTCGCACTATGGAATCTCGCGTACCTTCCGCGTGTTTTTCGATCTGATCACCATCCGCTTTCTGCTGCGCTATCTGGCGCGCCCGCTGCACTTCTTTGGTACCCTGGGAATGCTGAGCATTCTCGGTGGAAGCGGAGTAGCAGGCTGGCTGCTGGTTGAGAAATTCCTGCAT
>Ga0207000_1078_pt1 | contig 35163 bp, 27 predicted proteins | sample Alteio_BWMinCont_90_FD_153498 | JGI IMG/M metagenome (GOLD analysis project Ga0207000, IMG submission 153498) | Enriched cells from forest soil in Barre Woods Harvard Forest LTER site, Petersham, Massachusetts, United States -... | ecosystem: Environmental > Terrestrial > Soil > Temperate forest >...
AATTGATTTAATCAATAAGAATTTAGCCCAATCGCAAAAGGAGGCCAGCGATAATCAAAAACAGATTAACGATCTTAAAGTCAATTTACAGCAGACAATCGATCGTGCCAATAAAGATTTAGCGTCGCTGAATCAGCAGAAGCAGCAATTAGCAGATAATCTTAAGGCGACACAAGATTCTATTCCTGGCAAGATTAATGAAGTGAAGGCACCTCTAGAGCAAAGAATTGCTGATTTAAACAATCAATATAGCAATGCTCAAAAGACAATAGCAGCAAAAGAAAAACAGATGAGTAATTTGAATGCCCAGACTCAACAATCAATTGCTGAAAAAGAAAAGCAAATTAACGATCTTAATGGTCAATTCCAGAAAGCCAGTGCCGAGAAAGAAAAGCAAATCAGTGATCTTAAGGTCTTTTCCCAGAAGGCCATTGCCGATAAAATAAATCAAATTGATTTAATCAATAAGAGTTTAGCCCAGTCGCAAAAAGAGGCGAGTGATAAGCAAAAACAGATCAACGATCTTAAAGCTAATCTGCAACAGACAATTGATCGTGCTAATAAAGACTTAGCTTCGTTAAATCAGCAGAAGCAGCAATTGGCAGATAATCTTAAAGTGACACAAGATTCCATTCCAGGAAAAATTAATGAAATCAGGCAGCCTTTGGAACAGAGGATTGCTGATTTAAGTAATCAGTACACCAATGCCCAAAAAGACATTAAGAATAAGGGAGATCAGCTAGAAGGGCTTAATAAGAATTTGGCTACTGCGGAAAATGATATAACAAATAAGCAAAAGCAAATTAATGATTTGAAATCAAGTTTGCAAGAAGTTCAAGGCTCAATTCCAGGCAAGATCAATGATATTAGACAGCCTTTAGAGCAGAAGATCACTGATTTAAATAATCAATACAGCAATGCACAAAAAGCCATCGCTGAGAAAGAAAAACAGATTAATGATCTCAATAGTCAGTTGCAGAAAGTTAACGCTGATAATGAAAAGCAAATAAGTGATAAGCAAAAGCAGATTGGTGATTTAAGGGCTAGTTTGCAGCAAACAGTGGACCATTCAGCTAAAGACCTTGCATCGCTAAAGGATTCAATTCCAGTTAAGATCAATGAGATTAGGCAGCCGTTAGAGGGGAAGATTGCTGATTTAAGTGCTGAGTATAATAATTCTCAAAAGGACCTTCTTAATAAAGTAAGCCAAATAGAAAGACTCAATAAAAATTTAGCCCTGGCCCAGAGTGATGTGGCAGATAAGACAAATCAAATTGCTGCCAATGAGAAACAAATCAGTGAGCTTAAGATTAATCTTCAACAAACCATTGATCGTGCCAATCATGACCTGGCAATACAAAATCAACAAAAAGATCAGTTGGTCAATAGCGTAAAGCAAATACAAGATTCTATTCCCAATAAGATTAATGAAGCCAAACAACCGCTCGAGCAGAAGATAGTTGATTTAAACAATCAGAACAGTAATGCTCAAAAATCTATTGCCGATCAAGAGGATAAAATCAAGGCACTAAAAGCGAATCTGCAACAAACAATCGATAAATCAAATAAAGATTTAGCGCTGTTAAATCAACAGAAAGATGAGCTGGCTAGCACATTAAAGCAAACACAAGATTCTATTCCTGTAAAGATCAGTGAAATCAGACAGCCCTTAGAGGAGAAGATTGCTCAGCTAGCTAATCAGTATAGTGGAGCTCAGAAATCTTTTGCCGAAGTTTCACAGACGCTGGTGATAGCGCAAAATAATATAGTCAACAAACAAAAACAAATCAATGATCTTAAGACGCAGTCCCAGAAAGATATTGCTGACAAAATCGCTCAAATCGATGCGATCAATAAAAATTTAAATCAGGCACAACAAGATGCAAACGATAAGCAAAAACAAATCAATGATCTAAAGGCTAATGTACAACAAATCCAGGATGCTATGCCGTCCAAGATTAATGAAGCCAAGCAGCCTCTAGAAGAGAAGATTGCTGAAAAAGAAAAGCAAATAAATGATCTCAAAACAAATTTACAACAGTTGCAAGATTCAAGCCAAAAAACCATTGCTGAACGAGAAAAACAAATCAATGTTCTTAATGCAGCAACACACCAGGAATTAGATGATAAGGCGCAGCAAATAGATCAACTGCATAAAATCATTGATAAGGGTAATAAAGATATCTCGTCATTGAATCAACAAAAAGATCAATTGACTGCTACCTTAAAACAAATGCAAGATTCCATTCCAGTCAACATCAACGCAGCCAAACAGCCTTTAGAGCAAAAGATCGTTGATCTAAATAACCAAAATAGCGATGCTCAAAAAGTTATGACAGATAGGGCCAAGCAGATAGAGCAATTAGCTCAGAATCTTAAACAAAGTCAAGATGCTTTAAAACAAGCACAAGATTCTATGACTAATCAAGTAAAGCAGATTAGTGAGCTTAAAGTTAATTTGCTGGCCGCTCAAGATTCGGTCATGGTTAAGATTAATACAGTTAAAGAGCCCTTAGAAGATAGGATCAATAAATTGAATAATCAAAATAGTTCGATTCAGGCAGAAATGGCCAATAAGATGGCCTTGATCGACGATCTTCATAAAAATCAGGCCATGCTTCAAAAGGAACTCTCTGGGCGTTCGGATGAATTGGCCAATAAGGAAAAGGAATTAAGTGATCTAAAAATCAGTCTTCCTCAGAAAATCAGTGAGGGGCAAGAACCTTTAAAACAAAAAATCGATCTTCTAGAGAGCCAGATTGCCGTTAACATCAGGGACATTCATGAAAAGGAATCGCAATTTGCCTCTCTGGATAAGAGTTTAAAAGATCAGCAAGCAAGCGTTACTCAAAAAGATTCTCTAATTACCGCGTTGACAGAAGAGAGGGATAAAATAAAAGCAAAATTAGATCAGCTTCAATTGGCAAACCAAGACCTGACAACGAAGTTACAAAGCAGTACGACTCAATTGAATAATGCCAATTCTTCAAATACCGCTGTTTTTCAGAAAATGAATGATCAGATAAGTCTACTTAGTTCACAAAAAAAGGGGATTGAAAGTAATGTATTGGCCTTGCAAAAGGAAAAAGATTCTTTGCAACAAGCCATGGAGGCATTGACCGATAAACTCAAATTAGAGCAACAAAAGGAGATTTCGCTGCAAGACCATCAAGTCAAGAAAAACCAACGTTTGGAAGATCTTAAGAAAGAGCTTCAAGAGGCAGAAACCCTATTTCAAAGCGTCAAATAGCCTGAAAAATACTCAGGAATCCCATTGAATATCGCCGTAAAGTCCTTTAAACTTGTATATAGATATTAATGATAAGTTAAAGGATTTTATGGCTTCTAAACCTTCTGCAAAGAAATTAAACGAAGCTCTTTTTCTCTATAAAATTACTTCCGGCTATCTGCCATTCTTAAGCTACTTTATCCCTCTAGTAGCCTTTATCTTAGTCCTCAATTACTATATTCGGACCCGTTATCATCATTTTGTCCCCTATTTATATGAGTATTTTTTACCCGCCTTATTTGCCTTTGTCCTCGTTTTAATCCTTATCCCTTTGATGATCAAGATCGCCCGTCATTTTAATATCCAAGATTTTTCAGGAGGGAAAAAATCCCATTTGATTTCAACACCTCTTTTAGGAGGCATGGGAATTTTCAGCGCTTTTTTGATTGTTGCCTTCTTTTATCAACCTTGGACACCACAAATGACAGGGATCATCATTGCCTCAAGTTTGATCGTCGTGGTGGGTACCCTGGATGATATCAAACCTTTGTCTTCATTGATTCGATTATTGGTGCAGCTTTTAGCAGCCGCTATTGTAATGTCGGTCGGGATAAAAGTTTCCTTCCTGCCTCAAACCTGGTGGGGAGATGGCCTTTCTGTGCTTTTGACTTTGATTTGGATACTAGGCATTGTTAACGCCACTAATTTTGCAGATGGTGCGGATGGGTTGGCGACTGGCTTTGCCGTTATTGCGAGTATTTTTTTCTTTTTAATTTCACTGCATTTAGACCAATTCCATATCCTTTTGATTCCCTCCATCCTGATCGGGGCTGGCTTAGGTTTTTTAGTATTTAATTTTAAGCCCGCCAAGATTTATTTGGGGGATGGGGGAAGCACCTTCTTAGGGTTTATGCTGGCTTGTCTTTCATTATATGGGGGATGGTCCAAATGGAATCCCATGATTGCAGCGGGGATACCCATCATGATCTTAAGCGTTCTTATTTTTGACATGATTTATATCACGATCAGCCGAATCAAAAATAATCATGTTCATAATCTTAGAGAGTGGCTTGATTATAGAGGCAATGATCATTATCACCACCGTTTAATGCACTTAGGTTTTAAAGAAGATGCGACAGTTTTGTTTATTTATTCTACCAGTATTGTCATGGGTTTAAGTGCGTTGGTGATTGCGCATGCGCGTTCCAGTTTTCCCGTGGTTGTGCTGGTTATACAAGCCATCATGATTTTTATTAATATCACAATTTTAATGCTAATTGGAAGGCAACGGTACCCGGATGCGTCCCAAGATCAAAATAAATCAAAATAAGATCCTTTTAATCCTCTCCCAAATTGGTGTTTTATTTTGGGCGATGGCTGCTATATTTTGGCTCATGGTCACCAGCAATAAGGATAGGATTGAGAATGATTTAAAAACTAGATTAGACACGACCACCCAAGCCATGGCCGCACAATTAAAGGCTAATCAAGTTCCTTTTTCACCCAATAATGTGGTCCCTGGCATTTTTATCATCAATCAAACAGATGGGACGGTGGTTGTAGACCGACGTAATAATAAGATGGCCGGGCAAAAAATTTGGGAAGAATATAAGACTAAAATTATTTACGAAATGCAAAAGCAAAAGCGTGGGTGGGTTGAATATCCGGATAAAAGCACATGGAATTTCAGTGAACCTAAAAGGATTATCCGCTACATTTCCATTGATGAATTAAATTGGATTCTGGCCATTGAGGACCTCCAACCATCGAGTCTGGATCTTTTAAAGGCGTCTGTTAATCCGTCGATCTGCGTGATGATTTTTCTTATTTTTGTGATGGGTTCAGGAGCTTTGTGTTTGATGACATTGCAATATTTTGATCTAATCAAACGCCAGATTTCTCATAATTTAGAGGATAATATTTTGAGTTTGAGTGGGGAAGAAAGGTTGTGGGACAAATCTCATGGACCTATCCCTAAGGCGCAAGAAAAGGAGAATGAAGATTTAGAGTTGCCCAAAATAGCTTCTCAGTCTACGCCAGATCCGATCATGGAAGAAATTTTTCATAAAATACCGGTTGCCAAACCAGCGAAAACAGCTGTGCCTAAAATAGTTAAAGAAAAAATCAAGCCTCAAGAGGCTCCTGTGGTCAAAGAAACACCCGTGGTGGCCAAGGCCAATAAAACGGAAAGTGGTGATATGGCCGTTGATGTTCAACATATTAATTCCCCCGTTTTGAAGAAAATGTTGCAGCAATTTAGGGAAAAGTAATTGAATGTATACAGAATATTGGCAATTAAAAGAGAAGCCTTTTGAATTAACACCGGACCCTCGTTATGTCTATTATTCAAAGCAGATAGAAGAGGCATTGATGAAATTGATTTATACGGTGCAAGATTTAAAGGGGGCCATGCTTTTAACAGGACTTTATGGGTGTGGAAAAACAGTTTTGAGTCGTGTTTTCTTGAGCGAATTAGTGGGCACGCGTTTTGAAGTCGCCCTCATTACCAATCCGCGCTTGAGTGCCGATGAGTTATTGATGGAAATTATTTATCAATTAGGTGGCGGGCTTCTTAAGGGAGAAAATAAAGGGCAATTATTACGTGTTTTTAATGAAATGCTTTACGCTAATTTAACCCGAGGGAAAGAAACGGTTGTGGTCATTGATGAAGCGCAATCCATTGAAGACTTAGAAACGTTTGAGGAATTGAGGATGCTGTTAAATTATCAACAAAATGACCGTTTTTTATTGACCTTGATTTTAATCGGACAATCAGAATTGCGTAAACGCCTAAAAGAACTTCCTCAATTAAAGCAACGTTTAATCATTGATTACCATTTAAATCCATTGGATGAGCAGGATACCCAGCGTTATTTAGATCATCGCTTACGTATTGCAGGAGCTCAGGGAGAAATTTTTGATGCAGCCGCCAAAAAACTTATCTACCGTTCATGCGGTGGGGTGCCCCGGGTGATTAATGGTATTTGCGATTTGGCTTTGTTGGAAGGATTTGTTCAACAGAAGAAAATGATTGATGAAACACTTATTAAGAAAGTAATCAAGGATTCTAATCTAGAACCCGTTGTTTGGTCCGGAGTATAAAATGACCTCAGAAAAAATTTATCAAGAATTGGAAGCAACTGTCCGCTCCTGCATGGACCACAAGATTGATAAAAAGCGTATTGATGAGATTGTGGCTGTATTGATCACGGCTTTTGAAGAAGACCTTTATAATGATTTGTTGCTGCATTTTTATAATAATTCTAAGGATAATTACCTCTACGGGCATATTGCTAATAATGTGATTCTCGCCACAGCTTTTGCTACTAGCCTTGGTTGGTCCAAACAAGATATTCAAGATGCGGCGTGCTGTGCTTTTGGGCATGATTTTGGCATGAAAGATTATTTGGATTTCTTCCAAAAGTCGACCACCCTCACTGAGCAAGAGACGAGGGGTATTCATCAGCATCCTCAAAAGTCGACAGAAATCTTTAAGCCTTATTTTTCTCCCCATGTCTTGGAAGCCATGGTCGATATGCATGAATGCGTTAATGGGCAAGGCTATCCCCGTGGGAAGACGGGCGTTGAAATTTCATTCCTGGCCAAACTTGTTTCTATCTGTGATGTCTTTGAAGCATTGACCCATGCCCGGGCTTTTCGGGGAGAATTTAGTCCTTACGAAGCGATCAAGATGCTAATCCTGAAAAAGGACGTTATTTTTGAGAGAAAAATGATCAAGAAGTTTGTCGAATTCATGTCCATATATCCCATCGGGAGTTTGGTTTGCCTCAATACCGGTGAGGTGGGGATTGTGATTGCGGCACACGCCCAATTTCCGACCCGTTCTAAGGTGAGGGTCTTGATGAATTCTGAGAAGCAGGCTCAGAAAGAGGGTCGCGTGGTTAATTTGCTTAATGACCCGTTGCTTTATATCAATGGTCCTGTTGAATCCAAGGATGAGAAGGAGCTACGCGCTGCTTTTGCCCTCAGCGCTAACAGATAATATGACAAAATTAATATTTATTTTTATCTCGGTTTTGTTCGTAGGGGATCTGACAGCCTACGCTGCTGTTTCTTACCCTGACCTTAGTGTGGAAGAACGGGCTGTCAATATTAGAAATTTGGCAGAAAAAACATTTGATCATAAGGATACTAAGAATGCAGATGATGCCTTGCTAGAAGAAAAAAAATTAATTACCCAGCAGTTAACTGTTATCACAGGGGATGAAGATACCCGTTACATTATCGTTTCAGGGGATACACTGAAGGTTATGTATAAGGATAGGGGGGATTTTTCTAGCAATGTGTACCAAGTTAATGGCCAGGGAGAGATTGCCATGCCTTTGATAGGGAGTGTCAAGGTGACTGGATTAAATAGAGGAGATGCTAGGAATTTGCTTAATGAGAAATTAAGTGAATATATCCGTGATCCCCAATTGACCATTGAGATTAATACTTCAGGAAAATATATTGTGATGGGTGCAGCAGGTCCAGGTGTGTATCCTCTGGCTGCTGATGTTTCCTTGATGGATGCAGTCATCAAGGCAGGTTATGACGCTCAACGTGCTAATTTAGCCAATGTTCTTGTTATGCGGGGAGGTAGGGACAAGCCGCAGATATTACGTTTGAATTTAAAGAAGATGATGCTTAAAGGGGACCGTAGCGACAATATCGCGGTTAAGCCTAATGATTTGATCTATGTACCAAACACTTTATTTTTTGATGTGGATAGTTTTAGAGATAAGGTATTCAGTTATATTGCCGATTACTATACATTGGGTGGAGCGACCATCCTTCAGCAAAAATCTAAACCTTCAACCAATGGCACAACGACACCATAAATTATGGAAAATTACGAATTAACACTTTCAGAATACTGGCGTATCATGCGCAAACGTCAAGGCACGATAGCCTTGGTGTTTGCCCTGGTCATGATTTCAACAGTCATTTTTACCAAACTGCAAACGCCCATTTACCAAGCTGATCTAGAATTAAAGATCGAACGCCATCAGCCTATGCTAGCCGTCAACTCAACAGGGCAGGGCTCGGTTGTGGCTGGAGACAATTCTGGGGAATCAGATAATTTGACCACGGATAAACAATTGATTACGAGTCTTCCAGTTTTGAAAAAGGTAGCGGAGAAATTAGAAATTCTTCCTTCAGATCCAGAAGAGCGCGAAAAAGCCTTACATGTACTTGCCTTAAAGTACCGTAATTTTGTCACCGTAGAGCAAATCCACGGCACCGATATTTTGGACATCAGCACACGTTCCAGTGATCCTAAGAAAGCAGCTTTAATGGCCACAGCCATCGCGGATGTTTATGGCGTTGAAAATGTCAATGGCCGTAAACGGCAAAGCAGGGCCTTGATCAATTATATAGACCAACAATTGTCGGAATACCATAAACAATTGGCTACTCAAGAAAGCCAGCTGCAAAAATTCAATCAAAATGAGAAAGTCTTTGAAGTCACCCCAAAGGTCAAGCAAACCTTGGACCGCATGACTATTCAAGGGACATTTGATTTCGAAAGTGAAATGATCCAGATTGATAATGAGCTAAAGTCATTTGATGATGCAGCAGCCCAGGGGGATACCAAGAATATTTTTGATAAGATGACGGACGATTCTACCAACTATATCTTTGTGGGATTAAAGCGTCGACTTTTAGAGTTGGAATTTGAGCGGTTTTTACTTTTAATTGATTACACCGAAAAACACCCTGCCGTCATTGCCCAAGATAAGATCATTGCTGAAGCTAAGACCAAGATCGTCAATCAACTAAAGCAGAACCTTCATCGGCCAATCACGCCAGTCTTGGAAAGTGATTTGGCACTAGCGGTCAAAAAGCTCTTTTTAGAAACCCGTAAAGAAGTCCTTTACCGTATCGTCAATAAATTTTATGGCGATTCCGGATCGTTATCGTCAAATCAGGTCGAGTATTTAGGATTAAAACGCAATGTGGATAGACTCCTTAATTCATACGATGGGCTTGTTCAACAGCGCGATGAAGCCAGGCTTAATTTAGCCAAGGTCATTGATGATGTGGTCATGGTGGTGTCGCCCGCAGAGGTGCCGCAGCGGCCCATTAAACCAAACGCCCTGGTCAACTATTTAGTCAGTTGTGCCGTTGGACTATTATTAGGGATGATCATCGCCTTTATCAAAGAGAGTGTTGATTCTTCTATCAGCACCATCCATGACGTGGAACAAGAGTTGAATTTAACCATTTTAGGGATCATTCCCCACATCGGTTCAGAATATATTTTGTCCACATCCGAGGATGCTATTGATGAGCCTGACAAGAAAATGCGTCAACACCGTGCGCGGCTTATTACGATATCTAACCCCAAATCATGGCCGGCGGAAAGTTATAAGATGCTGCGTTCCAATTTATTGCAGCAGATGAAAACAAAGAATATTAAAACAATATTGTTTACCAGTTCTGACATGCAGGAAGGTAAATCCCTAACGGTGAGCAATATTGCCATTTCCATGGCCCAATTAGGAAAGAAAACCCTTCTGCTTGGATGTAATATGCGGCGTCCTACGGATTATAAAATATTTGGCCTGACAAGGGAGCCTGGCTTATCAGATATCTTAATGGGCCATGTGACCTGGTCTAAGGTTATTAATTCGTCTGTTGATATTTTGATCGGTGGTCTTGGGATTGATGATCTTTTACAAATCCCTGGCATCGATAATTTAAGCATTATTACCTCGGGCCGTGCCGTCGATAACGTTTCAGAATTATTAAATTCTCAGGCGTTTGATCATTTACTGCGTGAACTCAAAGCTCATTTTGAAGTGATCATCATTGATTGTTCCCCCGTGATGGCTGTGCCTGATGCGGTCACCATTAGTGATCGCGTCGATGGGGTGGTGCTTATCTACAAGGTGGGACAAACCCCTAAAGAAGTTTTGAAAATGGCTAAATCGAATTTATTACGGGCCAGGGCCAATTTATTGGGCATCATTCTTAATAATATCAAGACGGAAGCCCAAGTCGGATACTCTGCGTTTAGTTACCGCTATTATGGTGAAAAGCCGGAAAAGAATGAAGGCTTCTTCCAAAAGCTAAAAAAACAATTTCAAAATAAATCCCCTAAGGATAACCAATCTTTAAATGCTTAAATTTGCATTAAACAAGGCTGGGTTTCAAACTGTTATTCCCGTCATGCTTATTGCTGGCATCATAGCTTTAAGTCTTTTAGGATTAATGATTTCTTTTCATCCTTACATTCCTTTGATTATCCTTGTAAGTTTCTTTTTATTTATCCTAGCATTCATTCATAGTGATTGGGCCATGGGCTTGCTTATCATAGCCATGCTCTTATCACCGGAAATTGATGTGGGGGGATTTTCAAAACAGCAGGATATCACCATCCGTATTGAAGATTTATTAATCGTTGTCTTTATGTTTGGCTGGTTGGCACGCATCGCGGTGACCAAGGGACTTACATTTATACGTCATATGCCCTTAAACCGTTTCATTCTCTTTTATTGCGTTATTTTTACCTTGGCCACTTTAAAGGGAATGATTATGGGAGACGTGAATCCCATCAAAGGCTTATTTTTTGTGTTTAAGTATGTGGAATATTTTATTATTTTTTATTTAGCCAGCAGTATTGTTCAGAATCAAAAACAGATGGAAGGTTTTTTAAAATTATTCCTGGGAGTTTTTTTGATTGTTAATATCTATGCCTTTTCCCAAATAGGTCATGTGGAGCGTGTCTCAGCACCATTTCAACATGGGAGCGGGGAACCCAATACACTGGGAGGGTATCAGGTATTAATGCTGGGCATATTATTAGGGATTTTGACACAGGTCAATTTACGGCAATGGAAATGGCCCTTAATCCTCTTGACTATTTTTACCTTATTTCCATTTGCTCATACGCTATCCCGTGCATCCTATGGCGCCATTGTCGTGATGTATTTAACATTGATATTTTTTAGTAAATTCTCGACTAAAACAGCCTTAATTGCCTTTTTAGTGCTTTTTATGGTTTTATTCTTAGCCTTTAAGCCGGATTTTGTGATGCACCGTCTAGTCTCTGCAGTAACGCCTGAGTATCAACAAAATATTCCAACCGTCAAGATCTTAGGCATTTCCCTGGGGGCTTCACCCTCAGCACGTATCCTTGACTGGATTGATCTATTCCAAACGTGGAAAACCAAACCGTTTTTTGGTTTTGGCCTCACCGGTGTACGATTCGTCGATGGTCAGTTTATTAAGGTCTTGGTTGAAACGGGTTTGGTAGGGTTAGTTGCTTTTGGGCTCATGCTGATGGTTATTTTGTTACAAACCATCAAGATCTATAAAAGGACCAAAATTCCTTTATTTAAAGGTTTAGCGTTAGGATTTCTAGCAGGACATATGGGAATGCTAGCTCACGCTTTTTCGGCTAACACTTTTATCATCATCCGTATCATGGAACCTTACTGGTTTTTAGCTGGCATGGTGATGGTCATTCCCTATTTGGAGAAGGGGCATTTGTCTAAAGCCTCCAAAGTACAGGCAGATGCTCCAAAAGCCTATTTACGTAATACTCAATTTTTTCTCAATTCAGGTGGTGTTTAAAATGCAAGAAATCCGTATTTACGAACCTCACAAGCAGCTTAAGCAAGGGATAAAGATCTGGCGAGAGATGTTTCAAGAATTATATGATTTTCATGAATTGATATGGAGGCTCTTTGCCCGTGATTTGTCGGCTAAATACAAGCAATCTTTGTTCGGTAATGTTTGGAGCCTGATTATGCCCTTGGTGGCTATAGGGACATTTATGTACCTTAATCATGCAGGGATCTTGCATATTAAAAAGACCTTCATGCCGTATCCCTTGTATGCCTTGATTGGTTTATCAATTTGGCAGCTTTTTTCGACAGGATTGACGTCGGGGGCTAACAGCTTAATTGGGGCAGGGGATTTGGTCACTAAAATCAATTTCCCTCGAGAGGTCCTGGTCATTGCCTCCATGGCACAAAGTGTATTTGATTTTCTGATTAAGTTTGTGATGATCGTGGTGTTCTTTTTTATATTTCATTATTTACCTTCTTGGAAAATCATATTTTTTCCATTCGCACTCTTGCCATTGCTTTGTTTGACTCTAGGGCTTTCATTGATTTTGTCTTTGCTCAATGGAGTTGTTCGGGACATGGCCAATATTATTTCGTTACTGCTGATGTTTTTAATGTTTTTAACGCCTGTTTTGTACCCAATGCCCACTCATTTTTTATTATTGAAACTTAATTTCTTATCTCCGTTGATTAATACACCCCGCGGGATTATTGCTGATGGAAGCATTCATCAGCCTTTATATTTTCTTTTATCATCCATTTTTTCATTATTAGTGTTGCTGATAGCTTGGCGTGTTTTTCATTTGGCGGAGACAAAGATTCCGGAGAGGATATAGTTGTGAGTGACGTTATTATTCAATGCGAAGATGTCAGCAAGAAATTCTCCAAAAGCCTCAAGAAATCCATGCTCTATGGATCTTGGGATATCCTGCAAAGCACGTTTGGGTTTATCCCAGATGCCTCACAATTGCGTCCAGATGAATTTTTCTCTGTAGATCATGTCTCCTTTGAATTAAAAAGAGGAGAAAGTTTTGGAATTATCGGTCCCAATGGTTCCGGTAAAACCACCTTGCTGAAAATGCTTAATGGTATTTTTATGCCTGATCGAGGGAAGATTACGGTTAAGGGAAAGATGGGAGCGCTTATCCAAGTAGGGGCTGGTTTTCATCCCATGTTAAGCGGCAGAGAGAATATATATATCAATGGTGCTATCTTAGGGATGAGCAAAAAGGAAATTGATCGTAAATTTGATTCCATTGTTGATTTTGCTGCTATTGGAGACTTTTTGGATTCACCCGTAAAGTTTTATTCCAGTGGTATGTACGTGAGGCTTGGTTTTGCCATTGCGGTGCATTGTAGGCCAGATATTCTACTGATTGATGAGGTATTAGCAGTAGGAGACCTTAAGTTTCAATCCAAATGCTTAAAGTTTTTAACCGAGAATATCCTAAAGAATGGCTGTTCGGTGATTTTTGTTTCACATAACAGGTATGCCTTGCAAGATGTCTGCTCTCAAGCCCTGTACCTTAAAAAAGGCCGGCCCGTTCAAACCGGTAAAATCTTGGATGTTATTGATAGGTATCTGACGGACATTAAGGATGAAGAGAATGAGCAGCGAGGAATAAAAGGTGATGATGGTGAAATAGTTAAGACAGTCTTTTTAGATAGTTCCTCCCTTGAGAAGGGTCAATTTAAAACGGGAGAAGCTGTCCGTATCAGGTTTTATTACTCCTCCAAGGAAATTATTAATAATCCGAGTGTTAGTATCACCTTTAATCATGATGATCCCCGCTATAGCCTTATCTCAAGCACGGATTATGTATTTAATTTACATTCAGGTTACGATGAATTTAAAGTCGATCATTTGCAGGGTCAAGGTTATTTTGAAGTGAGCATTGATTGCCTTTATTTGCCTGTTGGTATTTATAAGTACTCGGTGTATCTCTACAGTGATAATACGATGAATTTGATGCGCAAATACGATTCCGTGGGTCGAATCGAAGTCTTATGGTCAGATAATCGTCCGAAGCGATCCTTGATTGAATTGCCTCATCACTGGAATAGGATACAGGAATGATATTTACCCCCTTGGAAAATTCATTAAAAGTAGAGTGGGATAAGATTGCCCATCTTTCTGATGATGCTTGGCTTTTCCATTTGTACGATTGGTTGAAGTTAGAAGAAAAGGTCTGGGGCTTAGAGAGGAAAAGTTTCTTAGTTGAGCACGAAGGACGTTTCATTGGCATCGTCCCCTTACAAATGAACAAGAAATCCCGTGTTTTAAAATCAGATTTAATGGGCGACTGTGGAGTGGCTTTGGTCAATGATCTTCATCCTTCTTTTAGAGAGAAGGTATTAAAGGGTATTTATCAGCATATTGAAGTAATTGCCCGACAAAATACCTCACCTGCTGTGGAGATATATTTGACCCCTTTATCAGAAACTATTTTAAAGGACCGTTGGCAGGTTAATCCTTTGCTTCATTTCCATTACCAAGATATATCAACCCACACCTTGATTGTTGATTTAACACAAAGTAAAGAGGCAATTTTGGCCAATTTATCGGCAGATGCCAGGCTGCAAATGAGAAAGGCAAAAGATGCCGGGTATAGCCTTCGTGTGGGAAGTGGAATTGAAAAATATTATGAACTTCATGTGGAAAGTTATAAACGCACAGGTGTAGCGCCTCACCCTCAAGAATATTTTGAGAATATCTATGCGTTGATTTGTCAAAAGGGGCATGCTTGTCTATGGGAAGCGATCGATGCCAAGGGAGAAACAGTTGCTTTTGAAATGATTGCCCTTTTTAAAGGAAAAGCATTCTACTGGACAAGCTGTTGCAAGAATGAACACTTGGAATCAGGGGTGAATTATCTGATGCAAGCAAACTCTATGTTATGGGCCCGAGAGCAGGGGGCTACTTATTTTGAAACAGGAGAGATTTTTCCTGGAGCACGAGGGGGTAAGGAAAAGGGACTGACAGGTTTTAAAGAAAAATTTGGAGGGGAAGTCCATCGTCTATTAAAAGGCAGGTTGGAGATGTCAGCTCCTTCCACATTTAAGAAATGGGCACGGCTTAGCATGGTAATGTTAAAAGATCTATTTAAAGCCAGGAATGCGTGTGATGACTCCAGAAGAAATTGAGGCTTTCAATCAACAGAGGTATCAACATGTATGCTCCATTGCCCAGGTTTCCATTGATCACAAAAGTGATCCGCAGGATTACTTTAGTAAATTAGTAAATATTAAATTGTCCTATCTTCGCAAATATGCTGCTGGCAAAAATGTTTTAGATGTGGGATGCGGCTCGGGGGATTATCTTTTCGAATTAAAGGAATTGATGACCCTTGGCATGGGTATTGATTTTACCGATAAAGCCATTGAGGCAGCTAATGCTAAAAAAGCCTTACTGGTTGCTTCCAATATCCAATTTGTAAATACCAGTGCTAAACAACTTGGCCTTGCGGATGGGACATTTGATGTGGTTTTTTCATTCTCTGCCTTGGCCTATATGCCACAATTAAATGAAATCGTCAAAGAAATGGCAAGGGTGCTTAATAAGGGGGGAGTGGCGATTTTAGAAATAGGAAATTTGAATAGTCTAAATACATATGTGTGTAAGGCCTACCCAGAATTGGCCATGACCTGTCATGTGAGTACTGCAGATATGAAAAAAGCTGTAAGTCAGGCTGGATTGACCATCATTGATTGGCGGGCATTTGGTATCTTACCTTTCTGGGGAAAAAGGCCAGGATGGCTTAAATTTTTGCTTCATGAAAGATGGAAGAAGATTTTTCAGATGGATATTAATGGAAAAATGCTGGATGAGTGGGTTTCTAATTTCTTTATCTTTAAACCATTTGCGTATAGGCATTTCTTAATTCTTAGAAAGTAAGTCAATGAGCAAAAAGCCGTTGGGATCAATTTTTTCCGCCAAAATGCTAATTGCTGCTTACTTATTCCTGGATAAGTTAGGAGCAAAAACACGCATTTTGGCTCCAAAAATTATCCCAACGTCTTTTTGACCATGTTTATGACTCTTAAAAATATTTCTTTCTGGTTCATGATTGCAGCAATGTCCCTCTTTCTTATGCTTTCTAAAGAGGGGATTACTTATTTGAATGAGAATCAGGCGGTGTATTTTCTTTATGGCCTGAGGCTTTCGGAGCCGCATTTCTTGGTGAATGATTGGTTTACCTGGAAGGTGTTTCATCATCATTTTGCTTTTGGGCATTTATTGCACTTTCTTTATTTGCTTGGGCCCTTGCCTATTACGACATTTATTGCAGATTTTATGGTTTTTATGGCCATGGTGTATGGGCTTTTTATTTTGTGCCGGCGGTTTAGTGAACATTATTATTTGGTTTTCTTGTGCCTGGTGACATGGTTGGGTGTCATTACGCTTCATGAGACAGAACTTGGAAAAGAAAATCTATTTATTGGCTTTCTACATCCTGTTGAAATGTCAGGTTGTTTAATTATCCTTGGTTTTGCTTTATTGTTTGAAAAAAGATTCTTATTTTCAGGGATGATCCTAGGGGTTGCTGGTTTGTTGCATGGGTCCATCTTAGTTAGTAGTGCGCCGGCGTGGTTTTCCTTGGTGCTTTACATGAAAATTTGGCAAGATAAGGGAAATTTTTTAAAATTCTTTCTACCTGTGGGTATTTGTTGGGCCATTCAAAGTTTAGTATTAAAAATGGCCATGAGTCATTCCCATGCGCCACTTCAGGAAAGCATGTCGATTTTGATCAATGTCCGTGACCCGCTGCTCATTGCGTCGAACTGGTCGTTTTTTTGGACACTCAATTGGTTTGTCTGGATTTTATTAGGAAGTATCATGATGTTGAATTTGCCTTGGGACCAGAAATACAATGAATGGCGCGTTTGTTTCTTTACACTTATCTTAACCTCAGTTTTAGGGATGATTCAAACCGTCACGACCAATATTCCTTCTTTGACAGTCATGATGTTGTGGCGCTCATCCCCAGTGGCCATCATCTTAAGTGTGCTTATTATTTTGAATCAGTGCATGAATTGGCTGATAGATCCTCAGAAAATGAAACAAAAGGACTTTATTCTACTGACCTTTATGGGAATCTTCGGATTGATTTTTTTGCTGCATTTTAGATGGGGACCAATCCAACCTAAAAGATTTATATGGTTGATGGCCATTCCTTTGGCAACACTCGGAGGATGGATTGCTTACCAAATTTCAAAGAATAAAGATCTGAGAATTAAAGTCGCTGGGGGTATTATTTTAGCCATGATGGCCATCGATATCATTCGCATCAGTTATCATGGAATCCAAATGTCGCGCAATTACGAGACAAATCCGGATCCTCCTTCTATAGGTCAAATGGAAAGCTGGGTGCGGCATAATACGCCGCCAGATTCTATCTTTGTGGTGCATCCAGAAATGCCCTATATGCGCTATCGCGCCAGGCGAGCCATCGTGGTTGATTTTAAACCACCCTGTTATATCCCTTCCGATTTACAAGAATGGTATCACCGCTTGTGCAATGAGGCAGGCTTACCTTTTAAACCTATGGTGCATGGTGAAGATCCAATTATTGAAGGCTATGATAAAATAGATTTCAGTAGGGCAGAGCAACTTAAAAAGATTTATGGAGCAAGTTATCTTGTGGTCGTGAATAAAGAACATAAAGGAGATTTAACGGGGCTAATCCCACGGTATGCAAATGCAGATTATCGTGTTTTGCAAATACCTTAGTATTTTAGCGGAAAAAATTGATCCCAATAGCTCTTCATGGATCTTATAAAATTATGAAACGATTAGCAGTTATTCCTAGTGATAAAATTCAAGATTACCTGAATCAAGGCTATAGTAGCCAATGGCTGCGGGATTATTACAATCCTGGGAAGTTCTTCGACGAGGTGTATTTGCTTTCTAATTTAGAAAGTGATCAAGATGATTTATTAGGCATGAAGGTGATCCACACCAAGCCTCAGGAGCTCCCTAAACGGCTCAAAGAATTAAATATTGATGTGGTCAGGGCGTATGGTGGCAATTGGGCCTGTCGTTTTGCCTGTGACCATAAGGTTCCTGGTGTACCTGTAGTGGTTTCTGTTCATGATTCCAGCCCGTTTAAATTATATGACTCAATCAAGCATGCAGATATGGTCTGGTGCATGTCCAATACCGTTAAAGATTTAGTATTTACTAAATTTAATCATCAAGATCGGGTTGGTGTTTTGCCTAATAGGGTGGACATGGACTTAATGCGGCCCCTCACCCAGGAGGATATTGGAGCATTGGATCAACGTTTCCCCTTTAAATATAAAATCCTTCATGTGGGCCGGCTTTCAAAAGAGAAGAATTTAGATACCTTGATTAAAGCATTGGCATTATTGGGTGAGGATTATGGGCTGGTTGTGATTGGCCATGGCCATCAAGCTCCTTATAAAAACCAAGCTCAACAACTAAAGGTTGATGGACGAATGACCTTTATTGATGCGGTGACGCATGAGGAATTAGCCCGTTATTATACGTGGTGCACGTGCATGTGCACTCCTAGCCGTCGAGAAGGTTTTGGGATGGTTTTCATAGAGGCCTTGGCCTGTAATAGTGTGGTGGTAACTTCCAATATTGCTCCTTTAAATGAATACATTAAGGATGGCATTAATGGAATATTAATCAATGATATTGAAGACCCCCAAGCTTTAGCTAAGATGATAGAGAAAGCTTGTACGGATGAGGTTTTGCGAGCAAAGATTAAGGGTGTGGCCCGAGAAAGTGTGCTTCCTTTTGAAAAAGAAAGCATTGAAACTCAAGAGATCAATTTTTATAAAAAGGTTTTGGATATGAAAAATAGAGGCGAATTTAATGACAGCTACCGTAAGGCGCTAGCATGGATCAAACACAATACCATTCCTGAAAAGGGCATTATCGTAAATACGAAAGAGCGTATTTCTTATTTAGAAGTCACGGGTTACTTGATTCCTACCTTGATCGCTGCTCAAGAATGGGATTTGGCGCGCTCTTATGCGGATTTTTTAGCCTATATGCAGCTACCGGATGGTTCATTTAAGGGACCAGATGGGAAGAAGTATGTTTTTGATTCTGGGCAAGCTTTGCGTGGTCTTATAGCCGCAGCCCAACAATGGCCAGAATTTAAAGAGCCCGCCATAAAAACAGCCGACTATATCCTAAAACAAATGGAACCTAGTGGGCGGATCCAGTTTAATTATGAAGAAAATATTCCAGAATATGTTCATCTTTTTGTCTTACCACCATTGGTGGAGACAGGATTAATTTTTAAGAGGGCAGAGTATATTGATGCAGCTCAAAATTCAGTGTCTTACTATAAAAAGCAACCTCAGGTATTAAGCTCAAAACACCTGACACACTTTTTGGGGTATATCCTGGATGGTTTTATCGATATGGGGGAAGCGGATTTTGTACGTCCTTTTGTCACTAAATTATTTGACAAACAAGGCCGGGATGGAAAGCTTCCTGCGTATAGCGGTGTTAATTGGGTGTGTAGTGTGGGAATAGCACAGCTAGCCATCGTAGGCTATAAGTTAGGATTTCAACAAGAAGCGGATCGCTTGGTTGATTATGTATCTTTGCTACAAAACCCATCTGGTGGCTTTTATGGGTCCTATGGTTTTAGGGCCAAATATTTTCCCAAGACCGAAATTAGTTGGGCTAATAAATTCTTTTTGGATGCCATTCATTTAAAGCAAGGGCTACATCCTTCATTAAAATCCACAGATCAACAGGTACAAGCATTAAATGATAAAGAATGGCATACAGCTATTAAGGCAGGCAGAACAGTCGAAGAAATAGCTGCTACGATCAAGCGCAATGATTTTCCGGTTTGGTGCAAACCCTTATTGAAACATACCCAAGCTGATCAGGTTATTCTTGAATTAGGCAGTGGTACAGGGGAATTAGCTGCTATTTTAAGTTTGTATGCACGGCGTGTGCAATTAATTGATTATTCTGCAGACAACAATGCCTTTGCCCAACAGTTATTTGAGAAGTTAGGAATCACGGCGGGATTTCATTGTCATGATATCACCAAACCGATTCCTTTAGAAAATAGATCGGTAGATTGGGTTTACAGCAGTGGGGTGTTAGAACATTTTTCTGATAAAGAAATCATCAGTATCTTAAAGGAATCAAAGCGTTTGGCCCGGCAGGGTGTCATGAGCTTGGTGCCTAATGCGAATGCTATTTTTTATAGGGTGGGGAAATCTAAGATGGAGAGGGAAGGGAATTGGAAATACGGCTATGAAGATCCTAAGTGGACGATGCGGCCTTTATTTGAAGAGGCAGGATTAAATCATATCCATGAATATTCTGTGGGTACGTATCATGCCTTAGAATTTTGGGGAAAGTCCCATGAAGACATTAAGCATTTCTTAGAAACGTGTTCCCTTGAACAATTGCAGCGGTTAAATCAAGGTTATTTACTTTTTACGATTGGCATAAACTAATGAAAATCCTAACTGTTTTTGGGACGAGGCCTGAAGCTGTCAAAATAGCCCCGGTCATTAAGGAATTACAAAAATACCCACAAGAATTTGATTGTAAGGTCTGTGTCAGTGCGCAGCATCGGGACATGTTAGATCCTTTTTTAAAGCTTTTTAATATAAAGCCCGACCATGATCTCAATATCATGAAGGACAAGCAAAGTCTGGAATATATCACCAGTACCGTCCTAAGCCAAATAGGTTATCTCATTGAGCAAGAACGGCCTGACCTTGTTTTAGTTCAAGGTGATACCACGACTAGTATGGCCGCCGCCATGGGGGCTTTTTATCAGCATGTGCGTATTGGGCATATTGAGGCAGGCTTACGGACTTATGATAAACTTAAACCATTTCCAGAAGAAATCAATCGCCGTATTATTGATGATATGAGTGATCTTTTTTTTGTGCACACCGCTGAGGCCCGTGAAAATTTAATCAAGGAAGGTATCAATCCTCAAAGTATTGAGGTAACGGGCAATACAGTCATTGATTCTTTATTAGATACAGCTTCCAGGAGCATAGATCCTCAAGAACTAAAAGGTATTCCTCTGGCTGGAAGAAGGGTGGTTTTAGTCACGGCGCATCGTCGGGAAAATATTGGAAAACCTCTTGAAAATATTTGTCAGGCCCTGCAAATCATTGCGGATAAATATAAGGATAGTGTTATTGTTTTCCCCGTCCATTTAAATCCCAAGGTCAGAGAGATCATTCATCGCTATTTTAAGAATCATCCTAACATCTTTTGCCTTGAGCCTTTGGGTTATGAGGCCTTCGTTCATGTGATGAAAAAATCATACTTAGTTATGACAGATTCAGGAGGCCTTCAAGAAGAAGCGCCAAGCCTGCATAAACCAGTTTTAGTTTTAAGAGATGTCACGGAAAGGCCGGAAGCCTTAAACGCAGGAGCTACTTGCTTAGTAGGGACGGATGTTCAACGGATCGTCGATAAAGCTTCCTTACTCATGGACAATACAGAAACTTATCAAAAAATGGCCCAAGCTATCAATCCTTATGGGGACGGGCGTGCGAGTCGACGCATTGTGGAACGTTTATTAAAAGAGATCTAATAATGCCAGAACAACCAGCCATGGTAAGCATTATTCTTCCCACCTATAACGGTGCTCGCTATCTTAAAGAAGCCATAGATTCTTGCCTGACACAAACATACATCCATCTTGAGTTAATTGTCATTGATGATGGCTCAAGCGACGATACTGCGCAGATAATTCGTTACATCCATGACCCTCGTTTAAAATTCATTCAGTTGTCACAAAATGGCGGACATATTGCAGCCTTAAATAAAGGTTTTGCTTTGGCCCAAGGTCAGTATTTAACATGGACATCTGATGATAATTATTATGCGCCTGATGCCATCGCTGCCATGCTTGATGACTTAATAAAGTCCCGAAAGGATTTTATTTATACCCGTTATTATGTTGTTGATGAGGATGGAAATACTTTACGGGAGGGACGTACGGAGAATCCTTTTTATTTAGATATCGACAATTGTGTGGGCGGATGTTTTTTGTATACCCGCCGTGTTTATGAACGCATTGGAGATTTTAACCCAGAGGCATTTTTGGCGGAGGATTATGAATATTGGCTTAGGGTTAGAAACAAATTCAAAATGAAAAAGGTAGATCGGTTTCTCTATTATTACCGGCAGCATGCTGAAAGTCTGACGGGTTTGCATAAAGCAGAACGTGTTCAAGAACAGGTGCAAAAAATCCGAAACCGCTTGCTTCCTTTTTGGAAGAAATGGTATTTTTCTATTATAGGATGCTTGCGACGTATCAAATCGTGGTTTTAACTAGGAAAAGATATGTGCGGGATTGCAGGGTATTGTTTAAATAAGGAGGTTCTGCCTTCAGCGCCTTTGATTGAGGGCTTTCGTAAGTCTATTAGAAAGCGTGGGCCGGATGATGAAGGGGTGAGTCTGATTTCCCGCTCGAAAGGGAGGTTTTTAGATTATAGGAACGATTTTAAGCATGATGTGGCACTCATTCATTCGCGTTTTGCCATCCTAGATTTGAGCTCCAAAGGTCATCAGCCTTTTGTTAGTGCCGATCAATCCGTGGTAGGGGTTTTTAATGGGGAGATTTATAATTACATTGAATTGCGTAAAGAATTATTGTCATTAGGAAGAAATTTTCATACCGGTTGCGATACAGAAGTTTTAATCGAAGGTTATGCCCAATGGAGGGATGAATTATGGCCTCGATTAAATGGTTTTTGGGCGGTTGTTCTCTTTGATAAGAAAGATCATTCCTTAGTTTTTTCTCGAGATCGGATGGGTGTTGCCCCGCTTTATTATCGACAGACGTCTCAAGGGGTTTATTTCTCCAGTTATATTGAACCCCTCCTGGAGATTGAAGGGATCAAGGTTTCGTTGAATGAAGATGCTATTTTAGGCTTTGCTCAGACGGGTTATAAAGATCTGGAGTACACCACATTTTATGCTGAAATTAAATCTTTACCTGCAGGAAGCGTACTTCGTTTGCCTTGTCCCCAAGCCAATCTTTTAGATGCGAACATAAAGTCATTTTGGAGCTTACCCTCGCAACGTTTAAAAGAAAAAGATATTTCGTTTGATGAGGCTGTAAAAACTTTTAGATCGATATTTTTTGACGCTGTTGATATCCGTTTGCGTGCCGATGTTAAGGTGGCCTTTGAATTAAGTGGAGGATTGGATAGTTCCTCGGTGGTGGCCGCAGCAGCTCAATTGAACAGGAATAGAATCACGACCTATACGGCTAAAATCAAGAATGCTGACGAAGAACCTTTTGCGCGGAGCATGTTATCCAAATATCATTTGGATTATCAGGTAGTCTCTCAAATCGAGGATGATTTTGCTCATGATTGTCCTTCATTTGCAAAGCTCATGGAAGAACCTTTTGATAATCCGAATGCCTATACGCATCACCACATGTTAAAAATCATGGAAGCTCAAGGGGTGAAGGTGGTGATGACAGGAGCAGGGGGTGATGAAGTTTTGGCTGGTTATGAGGCTAGTTTTTGGCCTAAGGCCTATCAGGAATGGCGAGCTCAAGATTTAGCATCCTATTTTAAAGCGGATTGGTATGAAGTCTGCCGGAGGTATAAAACGTGGGGCAAGGGAATATCGACCATAGGAAATTATACTAAAGGTTTTTTAAGAAAATTGATGCCTGGGACTAATAAGGCCCGTGGCGTATTCCCAGATATTATTACCAAGGCGCAAGGTTATGCCGCGGGTTATAAGCAATTATTTTTTGATCAACAACGCCGTTTCCATTTTACGACAGCACTTCTTCCTTTTTATATGCGTAGCAGCGATCACTTTACCATGGGCATACCCATCGAGCATCGTTTTCCTTTGTTAGACTATCGATTAGTTGATTTCGGTTTGAGATTGCCTATTAGTTTTCTTTTTCGTAATGGTTGGACCAAGTATATCTTACGAAAAAGCATGGAGCCTTATTTGCCATCGCAAATCGTCTGGCGACGGGAAAAAATGGGTTTCCAGTTTCCTTTCCGGAAATATTTACATCAAAATTCTTATGTTTTCTCACCTTTGCTTGAAGATTGCTGCAATGCTTTTCCTTGTTTACGGATTCGGGGAGGATATGCAGCTTTATTAAATCAAGATCCAGTTTTATTGTGGCGTCTTATTTCAATAGGCCTATGGCATAAGGGGCTTAAATCATGAATTTTGTTTTTGTCGTTGATGCATTTCCATCTGTGTCAGAAACCTTTATTTTGAATCAAATCACTGGTTTGATTGATTTGGGCCATGATGTGGTGATTATCTCGGCCGCAAGACCAGAAGACCGTGATTTTCATGAAGATATCCGCAAATATGATCTTTTACAAAAGACTTATTATCATAATGACCGTGAAGGGAATAAATTGCGCCGTATTTGTTGGGGGCTATTGCTGATTGCCCGTTATGGCTATCGCAGCCCTAAGGCGGTATTAAATTCCTTGAATTTTTTTAAATATGGCAAGGAAGCCTTGTCGCTCAATTATTTGTATAAGGTGATGCTATTTTTAGCTCTAGGGAATACAGATATTATCCTGTGTCATTATGGCCCTAATGGTAATTTTGCCGCACAGATGAAGGAATTAGGGGTATCAGGAAAAATAGTAACCATGTTTCATGGTTATGATGTGCGTCGTGGTATTAAAGAAGGAGGGAAGATCTATCAATCCCTATTTAAAAGAGGAGATGCCTATTTAAGCATCAGTGATTACAGTTATCAACATTTGGTGGCATTTGGTGCTCCGGTTGAAAAGATTCATCCGCATCCAGTGGGGATTGATGTAGAACGTTATACGGTTTTTTCTAGAGGACCACTTAAAGGTCCTGTCAAAATATTAACAGTAAGTCGGTTAGTTAAGGAAAAAGGGCTGGATTTAGGTTTGGATGTTATCCACAAGCTAGTGATGGAGCGTTCCTTGACCAATATTGAATATTATATTTTAGGTGATGGTCCTTTAAAAGAAGATTTACGAGCCCAAGCCCAGCGATTAAAGATTCAAGATAGGATTCATTGGATGGGCTCTCAAACCCAAGAAGCAGTGATTAGGGTATTGGGAGAATCACATTTGTTTTTTCTGCCTAGTACTGCTGAAGTGCTTCCCGTTGTCTTAATGGAAGCTCAAGCCACTCGTTTACCTGTTCTTGCGACTCGTGTGGGCAGTGTGCATCAAGTGATACTCGATGGTAAATCAGGTTATTTAGTGCCCTCAGGGGATGTTCATGCTATTGCTGATAAACTTGAAGAACTTATACGTCACCCTGAATGTTGGTCTGACATGGGTGATCTAGGACGCCGGCATGTGGAAGAAAATTATAATATAAAGAAATTAAATAAACGGCTAGTTGAGTTGTGCCAAGGTCTTTTGGAGTCAAGGTCATGATGCCTCGTGTGAGCGTCGTCATTCCAACGTATAACCGTCAGTCAAAACTTAAAAGAGCTTTAATGAGTGTTTTGAATCAAACGTTTAAGGATTTTGAAGTCATTATTGTGGACAATGCTTCGAGCGACGATACAGAAATTACGGTTAAAGGCGTTCAAGATCTACGCATTGTATATATTAGGCATTCAGCTAATTTAGGCGGTCCAGCTGCACGCAATACAGGTATTAAAATGGCCAGAGCATCTTTGATTGCCTTATTAGATGATGATGATGAGTGGTTCCCAGAAAAATTAACGAAACAGGTGGATCAGTTTCAAAAAGCTTCTGCAAAGACCGGTCTTATTTATTCATCTGCTGAGATTTATGATGAATTAAAACATCACCGGATAAGTGTTAATGCTACGGATTTTCGCGGGAATGTTTATGAAAGGGTTTTGTTAGGGACTATTTTGGCCAGTGTAACAGTTTTAATCAAACGGGAATGTTTTGAAAAGGTAGGTTTTTTTGATGAAACATTGAGTTCCTGTCAGGATTGGGATATGTGGCTTCGCATCGCTCATGATTTTGAATTTGATTATGTGGATGAGGTTTTGGCCCGCGTTAATATGCATGGAGAACAAATTTCTAATGATTATGCCAAATTAATTCCTGGACGGACACGGATGGTGCAAAAACATGCCGAAGAGTTTAAAAAATATCCGGGTATTTATGTGAATCATTTAAAACGGATCGGGAAATTGCATTGTCTTAACGGCACGTGGAATCAGGGCTTAAATTGGTTTGGTCAAGCCTTGATGATTCATCCATGGGAAATAGGTAAAATCTTGGCGTGGGTCATGCTGGAATATCCTCAGGCCAAGTTGTTTTCAACTCAGGATTTTAAAAAATATCATGAAGGTTCTTCTGGTCGGGTATCATAACCCTAATTTTATGAATACGGTGGTGCTTCGAGAGAAAGCCTTAGGGTATCTTGGGCATGAGGTTATTGCTTTTGATGACACCAGGTTTATGATCCCTGGGCGAATCCGGGCCAGACTTTTTTATTTACATCAGTGGGATTTAAATCGATTAAACCATAAGCTAGTCAAGTTAGCCAAAGAGCAAAAGCCGGATTGTTGCATGATCGTGGGGGGGCATAATGTATTGCCTCAAACTGTTGCTAAGATAAAAGAAATGGGGATACCGATTGCCTTATGGACATCAGATGTTCCTGTTAATTTTAAGAATATCCTCGAGACAGCCCCATTTTATGATCATCTTTTTTGTGCTGGCAGTGAGGCGATGGATATATTTCATTCCCGCGGATTTAAAAATGTCAGTTGGATCCCTTTTGCGTGTGATCCCTATTTTCATAAATCCATCGTGTTAAGTCCCCAAGAACAAGAGTTGTATGCAAAAGATATTGTTTTTGTAGGTTCTTATTATCCTAACCGGGCTCGCTTACTTGAAGGTATTGCAGATTTTAATTTGGGTGTTTGGGGTCCTTATTGGCAAAAATTAGCTCCGGAATCACCTCTTAAGCAAAAGGCGGTGGATTCAAAGATTAATTATAATCAATGGGTCAAGATTTTTAATGGGTCTAAAATAAATGTGGTTGTTCATTATCAGGATGGCAAGGTCGCCTGCCATCAAGCAAGTCCAAAGTTATATGAAGCGATGGCCTGCGGATGTTTTGTCTTATGTGACCGTCAAAAAGATGCCTTAAGCTTGTTTAAAGACAAGCATCATCTAGTTTTCTTTGAAAATGAGGTAGATTTACGAGAAAAGATTAACTATTACTTGATCCATGATAAAGAGCGTAAGGATATTGCTCTTGCAGGTCAACAAGAAGTGTTATCCCGGCATACTTACCAGGATCGATTAAAGCTGATGATAGAAATTTTATTTAAAGGATAATCAACATGTCCCAAGACTCGCGCAAAAAGTTATTTGATACTTATTTAGAAACGACCTACAAGCACGCTAATATTATAAGTCCTCAGCAATTTCAGATGGCATCTGAAGCTTTTGATATTGATTATCAAGGAATTATGCCGACCGATAAAGGAGCTGAAATATTAGATTTAGGGTGCGGGATTGGGCATTTTTTATATTTTCTTAAGCAAAAAGGTTATGAACACTTCTTTGGCATTGATATTAGCCTTCAACAGGTGGAATATTGTCGGAAACATATCACCGAACGGGTGCAAGCCGTGGATGGCTTTGACTTTTTAAATAGCAAAATTAATCAATATGATCTTATTGCGGCCCATGATGTGTTTGAACACATCCCTAAGGACCAAACCTTACCATTCTTGGCTTTGATCCATCAGGCCTTAAAGAATAAGGGTACCGTGATTTTACGGGTGCCCAATATGAGTAATCCCTTTGGTTTGGATGCAAGGTATAATGATTTTACCCACGATAATGGGTACACATCTAAAAGCCTTCAACAGATTTTGGGAATTGCTGGGTTTCAAGATATTCGTATTTTAGGGCCTCGTCATGTTCCCATTCGGTCTTTCCGTACATTCTTTCGTAAAATATTAGTAAAGCTCTTGCATGCTGTTTTGCGATTATGTTTTTATATTCAAGATTATAGCGTTCCTCAAAATCTAGATAAGAATTTGGTCGTAGTGGCGCGTAAATGAATCGTAAATATAAAATTTTACAATTAGTGGAGAGTTTGGACACCATCGGCGGCATGGAGCGGATTGTTGCCGAATTGGCCAACGGTCTCAATAGGCACGAGTTTGAAGTAGAAATATGGTGCATTCATAAAGCAGGTCGGTTTGCGCATGATTTGCAGAAGCAAGGGCTTACAGTAAGAGAATTTAAGATCAATAACTATTATAATCCTTTGAATATTGCAAAATTAGCAGCCGCATTAAGAAAATCTCAGGCAGATGTGATCCATACGCACATGTATTTTGCTTCTACCATTGGTCGAATCGCAGGAAAAATTGCAGGCATAAAGATTATTTTTACTCATGTTCATAGTTCGTATGAGCATTATAATCCAAGAAATTTATTCATAGAAAAGATTTTAAGTAAGATGACGCATAAAGTTATCTGTATTTCCAATAACGTCAGGGATTTTGTTATCAATGTTGAAAAAGTGGATCCATCACGGGTGGTCATTGTTTACAATGGTATCTCGTTAGTAAAGGTATCTCCCAGGGGTGAAATCCGAGAAGCTTTTAGGGTTTCCGAGGGGGATATTATCATTACCATGGTGGCCAATTTATTTGAAAATAAAGGGCATAAGGTATTGTTAAAAGCTTTAAGCTTGCTGGTAGAACGATACGGGGATATAAAATGTTGGATCATTGGCCAAGGGCCCTTGCGTCAAGAATTAGAGGAATATGTTCAACAATTGAATTTAAGTCAAAGGATAGTTTTTTGGGGTGAACGTTATGATGTACCCCAGCTATTAAGTGCTAGCGATCTTTTTATTCTCTCTACTATTCGCCGGGAGGGTTTAGCTATTTCTCTTATAGAGGCACTTGCCTATAAGGTACCTATTATAGCGACCAAGGTAGGTGGTATCCCAGAGGTGATCACCGATAAAGTTAACGGTTTATTGATAGCACCTAATGAACCTTTTTTATTGGCAAGCGCTATAGAAGAGTTGCTTAATAATCCTGATGAAAGCTATCAATATGCTCAAACTGGTTTTAAAAGATTTAAGAATCAATTTGAATCAATAACAATGGTCAGAAAAATTGAATCTCTGTATAAGGAAGCTTTAAAGAATCATGGCTAAAATCAATATTTTATATCTTCATAATAAGAGTGAGATTAGTGGAGGAGAACAGAGCCTGCTTGCTTTGTGGGAGAATCTTGATAGGGATATATTTGCTCCTATTTTAATTGTGCCTTCCCAAGGTGAATTTTCCCTTCAAGCCGCCCATAAAGGCATTGAAGTCATTTATAAAAGTTTTCCTTCCGTATCTCCCATAAACATCTTTAGCATTGTTCATTCTTTGTTTTTTTTGAGAAAGATTATTGTAAAGAAGCATATTCACCTGATCCATTCATACACAGCGCGTAATAATGTATTGGCGGGTCTGGTGGGTCGCTTCATGCATATTCCTGTCATTTGGCATGAGCGTAATATTCTTATGAAAGAGGAGAAGGATATTACCAAGGGTTTTTTAGGTCTTCCCACAGCAGTTATTTGTAATTCAAGGGCGGTGGCCCGACGTTTAGATCCACATCCTTCCAAAATTAGAATTATCCTAAATGGCGTTGATTTAAATAAGTTTTCACCAATGCTTGTGGATGACTATTTAAAGAAAAAGTATAATATGGGAGATAAAAAGGTGATTGGCATTATCACCAATTTAACGAAGCGCCGTAGGGTTGAATATTTTATTGAAGCTGCTGTTGCCATTCACATGCAGGAGCCTAACACTGTTTTTGTAGTCGTAGGAGGAGAATTTGGAGATGAGGGGCGACTCAAGGAGTTAGCAGGTAAAGCTCAGCAGTTGGGTCTTGGTGATTCCTTATTTTTTATGGGCAGGCAAGAAGATGTCCGTCCTTGGATATCTATTTTTGATGTCTCTTGTCATGTGACCTCTCAAGATGCCTGTAGCCGTTCTATTTTAGAAGCTATGGGTATGAAGCGGGCTATTGTGGCTATGAATGATGGCGGTAATCCTGAATTAATTGAACATCAACATAGCGGGATTTTAGTAGGTGCCTTTGACCAAAATGCTTTTGTTAATGCTATCTTAGCTTTATTGCGAGATAATAGCAGAAGAGAAGAGTTGGGCAATAATGCCCGCCTGAGGGTTTGTCAATTATTTGACATTAAAGTTCATGCCCGGATTACGCAAGAGCTCTATCAAGAATGTTTAAGGGATTAAGATGCGTTACGCGATTATTTCAGATATTCATAGCAATTTAGAAGCTCTTCAAGTTGTGCTTAAAGAAAGTCTCGTGGCAAAAGTAGATGTTATTTGGTGTGGAGGGGATATCGTAGGTTATGGAGCTAACCCTCGTGAATGTTTAAACTTGCTTCATGAATTTAAAGTGATGGCCGTGGCAGGAAACCATGATTGGGCCGTGAGTGGTAAGCTAGATTTTTCACATTTTACTAATGATGGGAAGGCTGCGATTGAATGGACGCGCAAGCATCTGGTGATGAGAGATTTTACTTATCTTAATTCCCTGGAACTATTGATTAAAAATAAGGACTGCATTCTTGTACATGCTTCTTTACACGAACCCCAAGCGTTTCATTATATGACCAATATTACAAAAGTGATTCCCAGTTTTTCGTTAATGGATACGCCGGTCTGTTTTATTGGCCATACCCACATCCCAGGGATATTTGTTCAAGCCGAAGGAAAAAAATACTATTTAGATGCGACGAATATGGAAATTAAAGATGGCTATAAATATATTGTCAATGTCGGGAGTGTGGGACAGCCTCGGGATTCCAATTCAATGGCTAGCTTTTGTATTTATGATACTCAATCACGGACCATCGAATTAAGGCGTCTGCCTTATGATGTCAATGAAGCACAACGAAAAATTTTTGACGCTGGTTTACCGGTGAACTTGGCCTATCGATTGGCATTGGGGAGATAAATGCGTCTAGGGGTTGATGCGCGTGAAATTCAAGACGGCACATATACAGGTATAGGCCGGCCTTTAGTTAATTTCTTAAATTATTTTAGCAAACAGGGTAATGCAGACACCTGTGTATTGTTTACCGAGCGTGACATTCAGCTTAATTTTGGACCCCGTGTAAGCAATGTTGTTATTCCCTCCACGAATACCTTGATGTGGGATCAATGGCTTCTTCCTAAAGCAATTAAGAAAGAGAAGATTGATCTTTTTTATTCTCCCTATTATAAAATCCCATTGCTAAAGCCGTGTTTGATGGTGAGTGCTATTTTGGATTTGATGTATTTGGCGTATGAACCGTACTACCGCGAGATGTCACTTTTGTCTAAGGTTTATTATGCTGTTATGGGAAGAATTTTTGCTTTTCGGGCTGATAAAATCCTGACCTGCTCACAATACTCAAAGCAGGATATTGAACATTTTTATGGGGTAAACCCAAAGAAAATAGAAATCATTCCACTTAGCATAGCACCCATTTATTTCTCTGCACAAAATTCTTCCAAAATAAGCGAGATTAAAAAGAAATACCAAATCAAAAGACGGTATATCCTGTATATGGGTAATTTTAAGCCCCACAAGAATGTGGCGGGTTTGATCAATGCTTTCACATTAATTGCACCGCTATTTACTGATGTGAGTTTAGTGCTGGCAGGTCCTAAGGAGCATACCTATTTGCAATTGGTAGAAATGGTCAAGATCCATAAACTTGAGGACAGGGTTATATTTACTGGAAAGATATTTGAAACAGATGAACCTCAATACCTTTATCAAGGAGCAGAAGTATTAGTGATGCCGACTTTTTATGAAGGTTTTGGGTTACCTCCCCTTGAAGCCATGGCTTGTGGGGTGGCTGTGATTAGTTCTCGAGTGACCTCGGTGCCAGAGATTGTGGGCGATGCGGGGATTTTAATTGATCCGAGTAATACATCCGATTTGGCGCATGCCATCAAGAAAATCCTTAATGGGCCCGCATTAAAACAAGAGTTGATTAATAAAGGTTTAAGGCATGCGAAGAATTATGAATCTGAGCAGATTGCTCGGGACATGTATGATTTTTTAAAGAAGCAATCAGGTGTTCGGTGATATGGGTATCAATGTCAAAGAGCTTAGTTGTAAAATCGAACGCTTAATTCTTAGTTTATTCTATGGTTTTAAAGTCCCAGACTACGATGGGATGATGAATGCGGCGAAGTGTCAGTTTCTTTGGAAGATCGTCAAGGATTATAGAGGAGATAAGGGTGTTATCCTTGAAATTGGTTCCTGGCAGGGTTGTTCCACCACCTGGCTTGGGGTGGCCGGTCAAAGATTGGGATTTAAACAATTGATTGCGATAGATCTTTTTACGGGCACACCGTCTTGGGGACTTCAAAATAAAAATACCCTTGAAATATTTCGTCAAAGGATGAGGTTAAATAATCTTGAATCCTTTGTTAGGGCAATCGTGGGGGACTCGAAGCAGGTGATCCATGCGCTCGTTTTTCCAGATGGTCTATCCATTCTCCATATCGATGGGGATCATGAGTATTCTGCTATTAAAGCAGACATTCAAAACTATACACCTTTACTACGTAAAGACGGTGTTCTTATTATTGATGACTATGATCAGGAACATTTGGATGTGGTCCGTGCGGCCAATGAATTATTAGATTCAGGGAATTATAAGAAAATAGGAATGGTCAAAGAAATTCTCGGCAAAGGTTATGGCAGTATTGCCATGATAAAAATATGATACATCCCAAGACGCAGTCTAGGATCTTAGAATTAGATGTGTTGCGCGGTCTTGCTGCTATATGCGTCGTATCTTTCCATTACACTACTGATTATACATTGAATTATAGGCCTTCTTATCCCATGCCTTTTCACTTTCCTTGGGGAGCATATGGCGTTCAGTTATTTTTTATGATCAGTGGTTATGTTATTTTTATGACATTAGAAAAAACCACAAATTTATTAGATTTTATCATTTCCAGGTTTTCCAGATTATTTCCTGCTTACTGGGTAGCGATCATTTTAACATTTACAACTGTAAGTTTCTTTCATTTGCCTGGCCGCGAATCCACATTCAAAGATGCCATCATTAATTTGACTATGTTGCAAGACTGGTTCGGGGCTTCACGGGTAGATAATGTTTATTGGACACTTACAGTTGAAATTTCTTTTTATGTAGTTATGGGAATTCTCTATAGATTAAAATTACTCAAATATATTGAAATGCTTGTATTTTGTTGGGTTGGATTTATGTATTTAAACGTTCATATTTTGATATTGGTCATGCATATTTATGTCCCTGTATGGATAAAAACTACAGGCTTATTAAGGTATGGTAGTTGGTTTTTTGCAGGAATTCTTTTTTATAATCTCAAGAATCAGGGAAATACCTGGACTCGCTATCTGATGCTATTGATGTGTCTAGTTGTGCAATACACTTATCGTCAAGAGATTAATCCTTTTGGATCTTTTTTTCTTTTTGTTTTATTTTATTTTTTTATTTTTGGTCAATTAAAATGGACGGTCAATCCTCTGACAGTATTTCTGGGCAGTATTTCTTATCCTCTCTATCTAATACATCAAAATATTGGTTACATGACTATTAATTACCTATATAAATTGCATCTTAATTCCTGGCTGATCTTTATTATTCCCGTATTTCTTTGCATTGCCATAGCTTCAGCCATTAGTTTTGGGATTGAGAAACCAGCCATGCGTTTTATTAGGCAAAAATATGGCCATTAAATCTCTTTTTATAGTCAACGATTTCCCTCCCATTTTAGGGGGACAGTCGAACTATTATTTTAATTTATGCACGGCATTTCCACAGGAAGAGCTTATTATTTTGGCCCCTTTATGTAAGGGCGCTCAGTCTTTTGATGCCGAGCATCCATTACCCATTATACGCAGGGCCTATTTAATCCCTATTTTTGGTATGGAAAAAATGGCCAAAATATTGCTTCCATTGTTTTATAGCCTATCCATCATTAAAAAAGAAAAGATCAAGGTGGTTCATTGCGGGCATGTGCTTTCAACAGGGGTGGTGGGTCTTATCCTTAAGAAATTATTGAAAATACCTTATATTGTTTACACTCATTCTGCAGATATCCTGGAATTTCAGAAATATGGGCTGATTAAGAATTTACTAAAAAGTATTTTAAATAATGCTTCTAAAATATCCTGCAATAGCCGTTTTACCTATGGCAAATTGCTTGAGCTTGGTGTGCCTGAAGCAAAGATTCAACTAATCTACCCTAAAACAAATTTTGAAAAATTTAATAAACCCTTAAGAATTGAGTCCTTTCAGACTAAGTATTCCTTGGCTGGTAAAAAAGTGATCCTTAGTGTGAATCGCTTAATTGAGCGTAAGGGTAATGAGGTGATGATTCAGGCCATGCCTGAGGTCCTTGCAGAAATCCCTAATGCTGTTTATGTGATTGGTGGCCAAGGTTATTATGAGTCTCAATTGCGTCGAAGGGTCAAGGAATTACAATTGGAATCAAAGGTTATTTTTGTCCATGATTTAAGTGATGAAGATATCATTAAGCTTTATAAATGTTGCGATATTTTTGTCATGCTAAGCCGAACACTCAAAGAAGATGATACGGAAGGCTTTGGGGTGGTATTTTTAGAGGCCAATGCCTGTGGTAAGCCTGTGATTGGTGGCCGCAGTGGCGGTATTCCTGAAGCGGTAGCTGAGGGAGAGTCAGGTTTGTTGGTTGATCCTCTTAATATTAAAGAAATTGCTGAGAAGGTTATCTCTCTATTAAAGGACAGCTCATTAGCAATCCGGCTCGGAACTCAGGGTAGAAAACGTGTTCAAGATCAATTTGATGCAAAGGCTTATCTTCAAGATTTAAATGAATTAATGCAAGGGATCGTTGATGCATAAAAAGCATGTCCTACATATTATCACACGTCTTGATCCTGGTGGGTCTGCCACCAACACGATCGAGACGGTAGCACGTCTCGATAGGACTAAATTTGAACCATTTTTGATTAGTGGGCTTACTAAGGATACTGATGGGAGTATCGAAGCTTCATTAAAAAATAAAGGGGTCACGTATGCATTTTTCCCAGATCTCCAGAGAGAAATTCATTTTGGAAAAGATATCAGGGCGTTTTTTCAACTTTATTCTTTTATGAAGCAGCAGCATTTTGATATCGTTCATACACATACATCTAAAGCTGGGATTTTAGGCCGTTGGGCCGCGAAATGTGCGGGGGTGCCGGTGATTATTCATACTCCCCATGGGCATATCTTTTATGGCTACTTTTCTAAGTTCTTGACCAGTATTTTTATTGGGATAGAACGGCTGACGGCTGGCATTACAGATAAGATTATCACTC
>Ga0207000_1081_pt1 | contig 33865 bp, 22 predicted proteins | sample Alteio_BWMinCont_90_FD_153498 | JGI IMG/M metagenome (GOLD analysis project Ga0207000, IMG submission 153498) | Enriched cells from forest soil in Barre Woods Harvard Forest LTER site, Petersham, Massachusetts, United States -... | ecosystem: Environmental > Terrestrial > Soil > Temperate forest >...
ATTTATCGTCAACTCACATCCAATGCGTCGTGCGAGTCCCTTTCGGTGATTGACTTACCCGATCTTCCTGTCGAGAAACTACCCACAACGAGGCAAGGCCGCTTCAACTGATTTGCCAGCTCCGCCCGGAGCCGCTACAAAAGAAATTCTTGCCCCTAACGTGTCGTTTTTTCCGCGCCGTTTCCGATTTCATGATTAGAGAGAAGGTTTGCCATGTCAGCTGACCCGGTTGTCCGTATGCCAAAAATTAAGGCTCGAATTTAGGAAACAGGTCGGCCGAAATTTTGACGATTGAGAATCCCAGACCGTGCGCAAGCGATCGGTTTCGAATTCGTTGGATTCAGTGTTCAGGGCGCAGGAGGAGTTCCTGGGATAACCCCCGATTAGTGAGGTGGCGATTGTGATAGTCAAGATGGTCGAGGATGGTGGAAATTTTTGCCCGTACCCTGTTGTCTTTTTCCACCTGTGTCGGATTCATGACGTTACTGCACGTCAAGCAGACCCGAATTCGCGGGTTTGCTACTTGATAATTAAAGAAGGAGGTTTCAAATGACGAAGCCGGGCGGGAAAAGAGTTTGGATGATCGTTCTTATGTGTGCTGCAGCAGTGGGTGCCTCGCAAGCACAAACCTTGAAAACGCTTGCAACCTTCGATATTGATGACGGCGATTACCCTGCAGCATACCTCGTCCAGGGAAGCAACGGAGATCTCTACAGCACGACATCCCAAGGTGGAAATGTTGTTTATGCAAGCGGCACGGTCTTTAGGGTCACGACGGCGGGCAAGCTCACCAGCCTGTACAGTTTTGGCGGACCCGACGGCGCCTACCCTTCCTCCGGCCTTGTTCAAACAACGAGCGGGGACTTCTATGGCACAACGTCAGAGGGAGGACTGGAGTGCGGCCAAAGCGGCTGCGGCACCATATTCGAGATAACTCCAGGTGGCAAGTTGACTACGCTGCATACCTTTGGTGGTCGCGACGGCTCCTCGCCGACCGGGCTGGTTCACGCCACCGATGGAAACTTCTATGGGACAACATTCCGGGGTGGAGCTCACAGCTACGGTACGGTTTTCAAAATCACGTCCGCTGGCAAACTGACCACGCTTTACAGCTTTTGCGTCCAAAGCAATTGTGCGGACGGCAGCTACTCTTCGGCGCAGCTCGTTCAAGCGTCTGATGGCGACTTTTACGGGACAACGCAGGAAGGTGGCACCAACGGCGATGGCACGGTGTTCAAGATTACCGCAGAGGGCGAACTAACAACATTACATAGCTTTTCAGGCGTGGATGGCGCACTACCTATGGCGGGGTTGGTGCCAGCAACTAACGGGTATTTCTACGGGATGACGTACATTGGCGGGGCGCACAATGAAGGCACGATCTTCAAAATGACGCCGCAGGGCACACTCACCACGCTGTATAGCTTTTGCGCTCAAACGAATTGTGCCGACGGTCGCGAGCCCTTCGGAGAGCTAGTTCAAGCTACCGACGGAAACTTCTACGGGACAACTTCGATGGGGGGCAACGGTCTGGATTGCTCAGCAGGCTGCGGTACGGCTTTCAAGATCACGGCAGCAGGCGGGTTCACCACACTGTACAACTTTTGCAGTCAAACAAATTGCAACGACGGCGCCTACCCTGAATCTGGGCTGGTTCAAGATACCAACGGAAAGCTCTACGGGACAACAGCCGGACTCCTTTTGGACCGCGGTACGATCGCCAGCGCGGGCGAGGGTACGATCTTCAGCCTGTCTGTAGGACTAGGGCCGTTTGTGGGACTAAGTCCCGCGTCCGGCAAGGTCGGAACAACGGTCATTGTTTTGGGAACAAATCTGAGGGGCGCGACCGGTGTGACCTTTAACGGTATCCCGGCAGGGTTCACTGTGATTTCCAGCAGCGAAATCAAGACCAGTGTGCCAACCGGAGCGACCACTGGCTATGTGCGGGTAAGGATGCCCAAGAAGACTCTCAAGAGCAACGTGGTGTTCCGGGTGACGAAGTGACTCTTTGAGCAGTTCGGAATAAAGGAATACAGGCCGCCTGACAGTCTGGGCGGTTTTTCTTTTGCATCAAGTGGAGGCTTTTGGGCGGTCAAGTGTTGTTAACAGACCATAGCACGCATTGACCCGCTCTCGGCGTTTCCGTCCCGACAAATTCTGTCGGCCGTTACCGGTTCGGGAGCCGTGGTTTGGGTTTGGCGATGGCAGGAAGAAGCAGATTCCTCGACGGCTTACGCCGTTTCGGAATGGTGTGTGGACGCGGGACCGGATGAATACCGCCATCCGGTTACGGCTGTTTCCCAGTGGCTGTGATCATGGTTTCTGGCTTGCCACGGAAGTGCAGAGATCCTTCGTTGGGAGTCGTTCGCGCGCGAACGACTCCGATGCCTCGCATGACAATTGATGAGATCGTGATTCCCTGCGGGGCCTCAGTCTGGTTTTGAGCTTACCCAGGGCTTACGCCCTGGGCTGATTTGTGCCGCCCCTCCGGGGCTGGGTTTTGGTGATGCTTTCGCCGTTTGCTGCGAGGTCGGTTCTCGGTTCGCGGTTCTCTGTTCTCAGTTGGGTTGGATTTGGTTGAGTGGGTGCCGGTTCTTCGGTTTGACATTCACGTTTCCCACCTCTCGCACAGAACGCGAAAGATGGGGCACCCCTCGGTTTGGGTTGTTCTTGCAATGTGCGTATCTGCTTTGGTCGTTAGAAAGTTGCAGAGGTCATTCGTTGGGAGTCGCTCTGGCCGAGCGACTCTGCTTCCTCAAGATGACAATTATCCCGATTTTTTTGGTCGATTTGGGGCTGGCTTGTGGTAGTCTATAGCTACCGGAAAATCTGTGACGAAACCTCATAGCTGCTGATCTTGGGGTCGGCGGGTGGGGGTCTTTGTCTTGATTTGGGTTTGGTGATGCGGCGAGAGGCAGATTCCTCGACGGCTTACGCCGTTTCGGAATGACCAAAATTTACGGCTTACGCCGTTTCGGAATGGCAGTCGGGGACGGGTAGAGCCGTCTCGGAATGACAATTGTAAAACGTGATAAATCGGGGAATGGGGAGATTATATGGCGGTGTCGATTGTGTTGCCGGTGTTGACTGGGCTGCGCGAGGATGCGGTGCGGAAGCCGCGGCGACGGAATCCGAAGCGCACGGGGGAGTTGGCGGAAGCGGCGTTTCTATTGAAGGCGCAGAGCCTGGGGTTTCGCGTGTTGAGGCCCTGGGGCGATAGCGAACGTTATGATTTCGTTCTGGATTCTGGCGGACGAATGTGGCGGGTGCAGCTGAAGAGCACCTCGGTCATTCATGCGCGGGGGTATGAAGTGCAGCCGACTTATGGAGTTTACGGCAAGGGCAAGAGTGCGTACACAGCGGACGATATCGATATTCTGGTTGTGTGGATCGCGTCGCTCGGCGTTTGGTATGTTCTGCCCATTGAGGTGGTCGCGATGGAAAAGAATCTGCGGTTTTATCCGGATATAAAGTGCAAGTGCGCCCGTTGGGAGAGTTATCGGGAAGCGTGGGATTGGATGGGGTGAGCGGCGGTTTCTCGCGGTTCTGAGAACGCGAGATGAGGATTTGAGTTTTCGGGGTAGAATTGCGTGCGATTAATCTGTGGAGGGGGATCGATGACTAAGAGGATGCTATTGGGATGGTTGGTTGGATTGGCGCTCGCCGGCGCTGCCTGGGGTCAGGCGGCGAACGATGGAGTGATCACGATCAATGGCGGTCGAAACACGATGTTAATGCGGACTCCGTCGGGGCCTTTTGTGCCTGCGGTGCGGCCGTCGTCGAATCTGGTGGAGATTTACAGCAACCTTGGTAAGGGCACCAAGGTGTACAACGCGATTTCTGGCTATGGGATCCTGGGGCCGGATGCGGGGCAGCCGTGGCCGCAATCGGTGGGCTGCGGATTTCGGCCCAAGGCTGATCATACGGTGACGGAGATTCAGGTGGGCGCGACGTGGGTCCAGGGCACGAATTCGCTGGTGGTGAGTTTGAATGAGAATAACAAGGGGATTCCGGGGAAGGCGCTTCATACCTGGCATTTTTCCAATCTGCCGATTTTTGGACACTGTTGCACCCTGCAGACGGCAAAATATGCCAAGGGGATTCCGGTGAAGAAAGGGAAATTGTATTGGGTGGTGCTGAGCCCGCAGCAACAGTTTAAAAATACCTATGGTGTCTGGAACAATAACTTTGCGGGGACGCAAGGCACGTTCTCCAACAACATCGGTTCGGGATGGGACAGCAGCTACCAGGTGCTGGGGGCGTTTGGAGTGTTCGGCAAATGAGAATCCGAGCGGCGGGGTGGCTTCGGTGGGGGGCCGCGGTTCACATTGAGATTCCGTTTCCCAGCTTTTGCACAGCCGTGAAAAGCGGGGCACCCCGCATTTTTGTTTTTGTTGTGGGGCTATCGGGGGCGGTTAAACATTTCCGCTAATTTTGCTGCAACCAAATCCGGTCTGCGTCATCTACCGAAACAAAGGAGCAGACTGTCATGTCCCATGTTCAAGAAAGCTTTGAGCAAAACGCCCCTCCTCCGTTTCGTCTGGATGTCCAATTGCATGAATTGTTGACGAAGTCTGCGGCTCCACGGCCGACGCTGTTGCCAAACAGCGGAGATGAGAAGTTTCCGGAGCCGGTCTTTCCGCAATATCCCGAAGTGCTGGCTGCGGATGATAACTATGAAGAGAACTTGGCGCGCGCACGTGCCGGAAAGCGGCGCTGGACGGCTCCGCTGGTTCACCGGGCCATGCGGGGTTGGCTGTATCCTTATATAAAGTCGCGGGTTCTGCCGGGGCCGTTTCATCCCATCATTGCTTATCTGTTTACCGAGTGGAAGTGCAATCTGGATTGCCATTACTGCTGGGCTTTTGATAACAGCGTAAAGGGCATGAGCGAAGAATTGGCGAAGCGCTCGATTGATTGGTTGCATTCGACCACCTGCCGGGTGCTGGCGTTTATGGGTGGGGAACCCTTATTGCGTCCGCAGTTGGTGCATAAGGCCTCTTACTACGCGGCGAAGAAGGGTTTCTGGATCTACATGCCGACGAATGCGCGGCTGTTGCGTCCGGATGTGATCGACCGGCTGGCGGACGCGGGCGTGGCCATTTTCAATTTTGCCGTGGATGCGGTGGACGAAAAACCGGGGCTGCCGAAGGCGCTGACTCCGGTGCGCAAGTATTTCGATTACCTGGTGCGCAAGCAATACAAGTACGGATACTCGGTGTTCTTCAACATCAACATCTGCCGGAACAATATGGAAGATGTGAAACGGTTGACAGAGATTGCGCGAGAGCATGGCATTGCGACGGATTATCACCTGAACGAATCTCCCATGATCGAACAGGACCACTTCAAGCACTACGAAGCGAATGACACGTTTATCTATCCGGAGGATTGGCCGCGGGTGGACGAGTTGGTGGACTGGCTGATCGAGAAGAACAAGTCCGGATACAAGATGGTCAACTCGGTGAAGCGGCTGCAGGACATGAAAGATTTCATGCGCGGCAAGGTGGAACCGTGGAATTGCCGGGCGGGGCAGAACTCGATCATCATCCGAGTCGATGGCACGCTGGCGCCTTGCTTTCCCATGTATTCGGCGACGCATGATTGGGGAGCGATTGAGAATCATAAGTTTGAAGTGTCGCAACTGAACGAAATGAAGAAGTCGTGCCAGACGCATTGTTTCTCGACGTTGAATCACAATCTGGGATTCAGTTACAACGATGCGCGGGTGGTGAAGTGGGTGCTCAAGCAGGCGGGTCACGGCTTTCAAGGGGTAAGCGGGAGCTTCGCTTAGGCTTAAAATTCTTCGGTCTTCAGAAGCGTTGGCCGGGTGCGATCGCAACCCTACGCGAAATCGGGTTATAGGGTTTGGCGTTGGTTTCGATCGCGGTCAGGTACGCGCCTCCCGCAGTGGTTTTTCCGGTCATAATTTCCACGTCGCACTCCCGGCAGCGGAGTGGCCGACATCTTTGTCGGCAGTCTCGATGTGGCCTTCAGTGAGGGCAGTCCGCCAGTAGATTTCCGTTCGGCGGGCCTGCCGCGGTCGGTCAAAATCCTGATGTTCCTACATGTGCTAATCCTGGAAGTCGAAGGCAGTGGACTGGAGTGTCCGCTCTCTGCAGACTAACGCAGTGGCGGAGCTTATTCATGGAACCGTGGTCTGCTGAATGACGTAAAACGATTTCAGGAATAGAACCAGCCTGTTTCTGTAACACGATTGCCGTTTCCTGGGCTATGATTCAAGTTTGCGCTTATCGATCGTTCTTGATGGAACGGAGGGAGTGTCATCCATGGGCTCACGTTTGAGCGTTGTCGTCTGCCTGCTTGTGGTTTCGCTTGCGGCATCTGCCCCGGCGCAGACCGGCGCTGCGGCAGGGCTTGCGGTTCCGGCAACCACCACGGCCATCAACTCGGTTACGCCGCTCTCGCAGCGGGTTGTGGCCTACGACATCGACGCCAAGTACAACGCCAAGGCTCATTCTCTCGACGCGACGGAAACGCTGACCTATCACAATCTCACCGGGCAGCCGCTGGATACTTTTCCCTTTCATCTTTATTTGAATGCCTTTCAACCTACCTCTACCTGGGTGCGGGAAGGGAAGCGGGAAGCGACTCGCGGGCAGGATTTCGAAAAGTGGGATCCCAAGAGCAACGGAGCGGACGAGATCAAGAGTTTTGAAGTCGTGGGCCAGGGTGATTTCACCAACCAGTTGCAGTTCATCCATCCTGATGACGACAACAAAGATGACCGCACGGTGGTGCAAGTGCATCTGCCCAAGCCGATTCCGCCGGATGGGTATGTTCAGTTCAAAATAAAGTTTCACGATCAATTTCCGGAGACGCTGGAGCGCACGGGTTGGAATCGGGACTTCGTTCTTGGCGGTCAGTGGTTTCCCAAGGTTGGAGTCTGGTGGCATAGCGCGTGGAATTGCCATCAGTTTCACGCTTACACGGAATTCTTCGCGGACTTCGGGGTTTATGACGTGAAGCTGACGGTGCCGCAATACGAAGTGGTTGGAGCGAGCGGGATCGAAGTCAGCAGCGTGAACAATCCGGATGGAACGAAGACGGTCGCATACCACGGAGAGGACATTCACGATTTCGCGTGGACCGCGAGCCCGCACTACCTGATCTATAACGATATTTTCCAAAGCACTATGGGGCCGGTGAAGTTGCGGATCATGATGCAGCCGGCGCATTGGGGTCAGGCGGAGCGTCATGCGCTAATTGCTAAACAGACGATGGAACGTTTTGATCGCTGGTACGGGCCGTATCCTTACAAAACTCTGACCATCGTGGATCCGGACCCAGGCTCGCAGGCGCTTGGCATGGAGTATCCAACTTTCATCACGGGAGGCACCAACTGGTTCATGCCCAAAGGCCTGCTCTTGCCAGAAGGAGTTGTGGAGCACGAATTCGGACACCAGTACTGGTACGGCATGGTCGCAACCAACGAATTTGAAGACGCATGGATGGACGAGGGTATCAACCAGTATTCGGAAGCGAAAGTCATGGATTCTATTTTTGGTCCATCTACATCGGTTCTCAATCTGTGGGGAATCACGGGGGGAGAACGCGACCAGGACAGACTGTTCTATGAAAGCGTGGCCGCGCTTGATTCCATGGCGCAAAATGGCTGGCAGTATTTCAACTACAATTCTTATGGCGGAATCACGTACGGCAAGACGGCTCTGATTTTGCTGACGCTTGAAAACGTGATCGGTGAGGATACGATGCGGCAGGCCATGCATACGTATTTCTTGCGCTACCGCTTCACCCATCCCACGAAAGAAGACTTCCTGAAAACCATTGAAGAAGTTTCAGGCAAAGACCTGCGCTGGTATTTCAATCAGGCGGTCTATGGCACGCAGGTGTTGGACTACGAAGTATTGAAGATCAGTTCAGTGCCGGTCGAATGGTACAAGGACGACCTGCAAGAGAAGAAAGGCGTGACGGAATACGTCGACAACGTATGGATTCACCGCAAAGAGGATTTCGTTATGCCGGTCGACGTCGAGATCAAATTTGATAATGGCGACAAGGTTCGGGAGCACTGGGAGGGACAAGACCGATGGGTGAGGTATGCGTATCGGAAGAAGGCAAAAGTAGAATCGGTGGAAGTCGATCCCGACCACAAGATTTATTTCGATCGCAACAACTTTAATAACAGCCAGACTGAGGAAGCGAACGGCGCGGCGGCACGCAAGCTGGCAAACTACTGGACCTGCATTGGACAATTCTTCGCACAAATGCTGGCCTGGTGGCTGGTGTAAGAGGAGATCGATGAAGGAGAACATGAATCTGGTTTCCGCGGGCGCTGCAGTCGTACGGCGCAACAAGCGGTATATCGTGTGGTTCTATCTGCTGAACCTGGCGTTCGCACACTTCGGAGCGAGCGCTTTCAGCGACGCGGCGCACAGCATTCTGGATCACAGCCTTTACGCGGACAAGGTCCTTCATGGATTCAACCTGGGAGTGTTCATGGAGATGCTGGCGCGTCCCGAATTTGGCGCGCTACCCAGCGCAACTCATCCTGCCATGATGTTCGCGGTGGTATTTTTTGTGGCGAGCCTGGTTTTCATGCCGGGAGTGCTATTGGGCTACGCTTCGGACCATCGGCTTCCGCGCGATGAGTTTTTTCGGGCTTGCGGACGGAATGTCTGGAGGTTCGTGCGTCTGTTCGTGTTTTTCGCGATCATTGCAGGCGTTCTCGCCGGGATTTTATTTGGAGCGCTGAACGCGCTGGTTACAGCGGCGGACAAGACTTCCAACGAGAGGCTGCCATTCTTCACACAACTGGTTGGCACTTTGATCATTTTGTTGGTACTGACGGTCATTCGCATATGGTTTGATCTTGCTCAGACTGAAGTAGTATTGCGCGACCAGCCGGCGGTGCGGAAAGCGGTTGCGGCTGGATTTCGCAAGACGTGGCGAAATCTGGGGCGTCTGCTGGGCAGCTATGTCGTGATTGCAATCGTGGCGCTGCTCGTCCTGCTGGTTGGAATCTGGCTGTGGCACGCGATTGTGCCACCGAGCAGTGTTCTCGGCGCATTCATCATCGGCCAGGCCATGATGCTTCTGCTTCTGGCCATGCGGTTTTGGCAACGGGCTACGGCGGTCGCGTTTTATGTGAAAGAGATGATCGAGCCAGTGTTGGAAGAGCGGGTCGTTGCGGCGTTCATAGCGCCGGTGGTTTCTTAACCCTGAGGCTCGACGACGATCGCCTTAAGATTTTTGCTGTTTATCGGCAATGTAGCGAAACGCACACAGTGTCTGTGACAGGACACCTTCCAACTTAAGTCCCATCCCGATAAGTTCCTAAAAACCAACAGCATAAGCATTGGTCGGCGGGCTGCTATTTCGTTTGGCGTAAGCCGACGGGAGCACGCACATGCATGCCTTAATGACATTAATCACGGTGACTGCGGGAATGGCTTTTTCGCTGGTGGTCGCAATCCTGGTGGAAGAGTGGATTTTTGGAAAAGTGTTTGGCCTGTTCTTTTCACAGCAGGCGGTGCGGGTTAAGTCGGGTCAAGAGCGCTGACGCGCGGAAGGAGGAAATATGTTGTTCTTGAAGTATTTGCTGTTGTGGGGCGGGATTGGGATGATCGCGGTCGCCGCTGGGATTCTGGCGTATGACGTTTATCTAGAAATGAAATATCGGCAGGCGCTTGCTACGGCTGGCGCGGGACCGCTGCCTCCGGTTCCACAGATGCGCTGGCGTATTTCGTTGGCGCTGATCCTGCTGGCTTGGGGGCCGATCGTGTTGTCGCTGGGGATTGTGGTTGTGCCCAGCGGCATGGCTGCGGTTCGGGTTAGCCAGAGCAGTGGAACTTTGCCGGGCGAGTTGTATCCGGGTGCGCATTTGGTGGTGCCGCTAACAGAGAATATCGTGCTCTTCGATACCCGCGACCAGTTGTTCACGACTGGCGCTGTCGAGGAGGCTGGTGTTGCTAAGGGTGTGAAATCAGAGCCGCTGAATGTGCAGGCGAAAGAGGGGCTCACCCTTGGCCTGTCGATTACGGTGCGGTACCGGCTCGATCCCAAGCGTCTGGATTACATCCAGAGCAACTTGCCGCAGCCGGTAGAAAAAGAAATCGTACCGGCGGTCGTGGCCAGCGCATGGCGTGAACTCGTGCCAAATTACACGGTGCGGGATGTGTTTGCCGCGAAGCGCGAGGAAGTGCGCAAGCGCGCGTCGGATGTCATCACGAAGAAACTTGCGGCCGATGGAATTATCGTGAAAGAAGTGATGCTGCGCGATATCCAATTGCCGCCCGAGTATGCGAAGGGATTGGAAAGTCTGCTGCTCAAGGAGCAGGAGAGCGACCGCATGGCGGTGCAGACCGACATCCAGCAGAAGCAGGTACGGATCGCCGAACTTGAAGCTGAGGCCACAAAGGCGCAGCAGGTCAAGCAGGCGGAGGGGGAAGCGCAAGTGCGCGTGCTGCAAGCGAAGAGCGAGGCCGACGCCATGCAATACACTTTGCCGCTTAAGCAGAAACAAATCGAGCAATCGAAGCTGGAAGCGGAGGCGCGCAAGGAAACCACAGTGAAAAACGCAGAAGCGCAGGCAGAGGCTAAAGTGATCGACAGCAAGGCCGAGATGGAGCGGCGTAAATTGCTGGCGGAAGCGGAGGCGGAGCGTATTCGCGTGACTGCAGCGGCGGATGCGGTGCGGATGCAGAGCGAAGGCGCGATCCTGAAGCAAAACCCGTTGCTGATTAATAAGATTGTGGCCGAACGGCTTTCCGACAAGCTGCAGATCATGATGGTACCGGCTGATGGAAAATTCTTCTTTGCCAATGACGTGTTGCGCAGCATGAGCGTGGCCAACCACGCGAGCCAAGCGGAAGAACCAGATGAGCAGCAGCCGAAATAGGCTTGTAGCGCCGGCGTCTTGCGAGATGGTGGCGCTGCTGCTTCGCGTATCGGTGTCTACAAACAGTACAGGGTGTTATGCCGAGTACCAACGACAATGCGGTTTATAATGCGCGCATCCTGCACATGGTTGCTTCGTCATCACGGTTCTGGCGTGTTGCGTGTGGTTTCGCGCTGATGGTGATGTGCGTGGCGATGAGCCTGGCGAGTGACTGGCGCACACCGGAGGAGCAACTGGCGCGGAAGATTGCCGCGGCCACGGGGCCGGGAGCGGTCGCGCTAGACGTGGCCAACAAATCTTCGATCAGCCGCCCGGACTCAGACGAGATTCGTCGAGGGCTTACGAGCGAGTTGGCCGCTCTTGGAGTGCGGTTGGTAAATGCGGACCAAGCCGCTGCCACCGTTCAGGTGACCCTCTCTGAAAACCTGCAAGAGTACGTTTGGGTCGCTGAAATACACCAGGGAAACAACGAAAACTCCGTCGTCATGGTTACCGCGCCCCGAGCGGGTCTGGCGGTGGTCGAGCATCCAGCGATTGCGTTGACCATTCGCAAGGCGCTTCTGTGGACGGACGAGAACCGCATCCTGGATGTTGCGCAGGTCAACGGAAGCCCGCAGCATATGATTGTCCTCGAAACAGAAAGTGTGGAGCTACTTAAATTCCAGGATGGCCGCTGGCAGAAAGAACAGTCACTGCCGGTGTCACATGCGCATCCGTGGCCGCGTGATTTGCGAGGCCGATTGGTTTTGCGGAGCGATCATCTGTTCGATGCGTATTTGCCCGGAGTTTTCTGCCGAAGTGCCACCAGTGCCCCTCTGGCATTGAACTGCTATGAAAGCGACGATCCCTGGCCGTTGGGGTCCGGGCAGTCCGCGTTCTTCGCTCCTGCGAGAAATTTCTTTACTGGGGCGCTCTCGCCGGGCATTGAGAAACAAACCACAGTGAAAGCGTTTTATTCGGCGGCAGTGTTGCCCAGGGATAAATACAAGCTATGGATTTTCTCCACAGTCGACGGTCAGGTGCATTTGTTGGACGGCGTCTCCGATCAAACCGTGGCGAAATTAGATTGGGGGAGCGACATTGCTAGCGTGCGCAGCGGTTGCGGAGTGGGATGGCAAGTGTTGGTCACTGGCAACGAAGATGGAGCCGGCGACTCGGTGAGAGCTTTCGAAATAGCGGATCGAGAACCCGTTGTTGTGAGTCAAGCTGCGGAGTTCAACGGAATGGTTACGGCGCTGTGGAGCGATGCCGACGGCACCGGGGTGATCGCAATTTCGCAGAATTCGGAGACGGGGAAATATGAGGCTTATCGCCTTTCCATTGCTTGCGGCCAGTAGTTTGCTTTGGGCCGTAGCTTCGAGCGCTGCGGTGCGACCGCATTATGGCGGGACTCTGCATGTGGAGATGCGGGCGGCGCCTATGTCTCTGGATCCGGCAGAATCGAGCCAGAGGGACTGGTTCGGATTCCGCGACGTGTGCACTCTGATGTTTGAAACTCTGGTTTCGCTGGACGAGCAAGGGAAGCCTCAACCAGGGTTGGCGAGTTCGTGGCAGACTGAGCCGGGCAGCCAGCGTTGGCAGTTTTTCTTGCGTCGTGGAATTACATTTCAAGACGGTACGCCGGTTACTCCGGACGCGGTCGCGGCGTCGTTGCGCAGAACGAATCCCACATGGAAAGTATTTTCCGAAGGAGACGCTGTCGTCATCGAGCGTGATTCCGCGACTCTCGACCTGCCTGCCGAGCTGAGTTTGCCGCACAATAGTATCGTAAAGCGCGACGGTGGAAAGGTTTTCGGTACTGGACCTTTTGCGGTTTCTGCGTGGGATCCGGGTAAGAAGCTTTTCCTGGTGGCACGCGACGATTATTGGGGCGGCCGGGCGTTTCTGGATGCAATCGAAATCGAAATGGGCAAGAGCTTTCGCGAGCAGATGATCGCTTTCGATTTGGGAAAAGCGCAAGTGGTGGAAGCCGCGCCGGAACAGGCGGACCGGGCGGTTGCGGAAGGCCGACAGATCGACAGTTCGGCTCCGGTAGAACTCATCGCGTTGGTCTTCAGCCGTGACGCGCAGTCGGCTGACGATGGACGACAGCGTCAAGCTTTTGCCCTCAGCCTTGATCGCGAGTCGTTGAATACGGTCGTGCTGCAAGGTGGAGGAGAGCCTGCGGGCGGGCTCTTGCCGAATTGGATGACGGGCTACGATTTTCTGTTTCCATCATCGATGGACCTGGACCTTGCGCGCCAGATTCGTAGCGAGATTCCGCATACCACTTCCTGGAGTGTGGGTTACGACCCGGCTGATCCCATTGCGCGCGTGATCGCCGAGAGAGTCGTACTTAACGCCCGCGATGCCGGGCTGGGTATGCAGATTACAAGCGCTAGCAACGCCGACCTTCGGATTGTTCGAATTTCGTTGATTTCCCTCGACGCTGAGATTGCCCTCGGTGAAGTGGCTGCGGGGCTGGGGTTTTCGTCACCGAAATTTGTTTCCCCTTCCGTCGACGATCTTTACAACGCCGAAAACAAGCTGCTGCAATCGCAACGTGTGGTTCCTCTGTTGCACTTGCGGACCGCTTACGCCGTGTCGAATGGCGTGAAGAATTGGAGGACAGCTCGCGATGGAAGCTGGCGTCTGCCCGACGTTTGGCTTGGCGCAGCGAAACCATGATTCTTCGCCGCAAACTTCTGGCTGTCTTTGCGCTCACCGTTTTGGTGTCGGTAACGGCTGTTGCCTGGAGTATTTCATTGCTGGCGCGCCGGGCTTTCGAAAAAACAAATGAAGAGCGCACGGTAGCGCTGGTCGCGCAATTCCGACGGGAGTTTACTCGTCGAGGCGAAGAACTCGCGCGTCGCGTGGAATCCATTGCTTCAAGTGACTCGGCCACTCGTATGGCTCTCGCTTTAAGCCACGGTTCGCCCGATTACGGAGCATATCTCAACGAAGCCAAGGGGATCGCCGAGAGTCAGCAAGTGGATTTTCTAGAGTTCGTCGACAGCGACGGGACGGTCATATCGTCCGCGCAATGGCCGGCCAAATTTGGTTACAAAGAAGCTGTAATAACTTTGTCCCCAATTCCCAACGGCGCTTTCCTGAAGCAGGAGGAACTGGCGGACGGGGCAACACTCGGGCTGTTTGCAATCAGAGAAGCAAATCTTTCTGAGAAACCGCTCTTCGTGATCGGGGGACGCCGCATCGATAAGGACTTCCTAGCCAGCCTTGAGCTTCCTGCGGGAACTCGGGCCATGTTCTACCAAAATCTGGGAACGGGTTTTTCTCCTCAATTCCTGATCGGCACTGCGGGCACGGTACAGCAAGCAGATCGGATTGCCCCCATCATTCAGCAGATTCAGCTAAAGCCGCGGGAGACCGCGACACTGGTGCATTGGTCGTCGAATCCGGCCGATGACGAAACCATCGATGCTTTTCCGCTCACCGGACAGGACAAGCGACTCCTGGGTGTCCTGTTGATCGGCAATTCCCGCCGTCCTTATGTTGACCTTCGTCAGCAAATCCGTTCAGTGACGCTCTTGTGTGGAGGCGGTGGCATCTTGCTGGCTATCCTGCTCAGCGGGTGGGCGGCGACTCGGGTCACGCGTCCAGTAGAACAGCTTGCGCAGGCCGCACGGGACGTCGCTTCTGGCAATTGGAGCGCGCAAGTGACGGTCACTTCGTCGGACGAACTGGGAGAATTGGCGGAGTCGTTCAATCGCATGACTCACGAACTGCTGGCACAAAAAGAGCATCTGGTGCAGGCGGAACGAGTGGCTGCGTGGCGTGAGTTAGCGCGACGCCTGGCGCACGAACTCAAGAATCCTCTTTTCCCGCTGCAGCTGACCGTCGAAAATCTACTGAGGGCACGGGAGCAGAGTCCGCAGCAATTCGAAGAGATTTTTCAGGAAAGCTCCTTTACATTGCTGGCCGAGATTGCGAATCTCAAAGCCATCGTCTCGCGCTTCAGCGAGTTTGCAAGGATGCCCCAGCCGCAGGTTCAGCAAATTCAACTCAATGACATCGTGCAGCATGTGGTTCGTCTGTTTCAGGCGCAACTTCGCTCGCCGGAGCGTGCGCCGATTGAATGTAAACTGGACTTAGCCGACCCCATGGAGCCAATCGCTGCCGATCCCGATCTTTTACACCGCGCACTCTCAAATCTGGTTTTGAATGCGATGGATGCCCTGCCTCAGGGCGGCGCGCTCACGTTGTGCACGCGACAAAACGGGGAATTCAGCTACGTCGAGGTTTCGGATACTGGGGCCGGACTCACGCCCGAAGAGTGTGAGCGCCTGTTCACTCCTTATTACACGAGTAAGGCGCACGGCACGGGGCTTGGTCTGGCCATCGTTCAATCGGTAATCAACGATCACGGCGGAAGCGTCAGGGTGCGAAGTGAATCGGGCAAAGGGACAACATTCGTGATTGAATTGCCTCGCATCGCCGGCGACGAAACCGCGAGGAGCCATTGATGGCGCAGAAAGCGCACATCCTGATTGTGGATGACGAGGCCAACACGCTGGCTTCGCTTTCACGTGCGTTTCGCCTAGCCGGCCACGATGCCACGGTTTGCGACAACGCGCTGAAGGCCCTCGAATTCGCCAAAACGCAGAACTTCGATTTGATCTTCTCTGACGTAGTCATGCCCGGCAAAGACGGGCTTTCTTTCCTCGAGGACCTCAAAGCGCAAGGGATCGCGATTCCAGTGGTCATGATGTCGGGGCAGGCACACATTGAAATGGCGGTCAGGGCCACGCGGCTTGGAGCTCTGGACTTTCTGGAAAAGCCGGTCTCGACCGATAAGCTGCTCCTGACTGTGGAGAACGTGCTCAAGCTGCGGCGTCTGGAATCCGAGAATCTGCAGCTTCGTCAACGCTTGGGGAAACACGAGATTGTTTGGACATCGGAGGTCATGCGAAAAGTTATGGCGCAGGTTGAGCGCGTGGCCGCAAGCGAGTCACGGGTTTGCATTCTGGGTGAAACGGGTACCGGCAAAGAACTGGTTGCGCGCACTCTGCATGAGCGGAGTCCGCGGTCTGCGGGGCCTTTCGTCACTCTCAACTGCGCCGCAGTTCCGGCTGAGTTGATCGAATCGGAACTCTTCGGACACGAAAAAGGTTCGTTTACTGGTGCAGCCGCACGGCACACGGGGAAATTCGAGCAAGCCGAGCACGGGACAATCTTCCTCGACGAAATCGGCGATATGCCTCTATCCATGCAAGCGAAGTTGCTACGCGTTCTCGAAGAAGGAGAAGTGGAACGCGTCGGCGGCGATAAGCCTGTCTCGGTGGACGTGCGAGTTTTGGTTGCGACTCATCGGAATTTGGAGAGTCTGGTGCGTGAGGGCAAGTTTCGCCAAGACCTTTTTCATCGTGTGTACGTGTTTCCGTTGGTCCTGCCTCCTCTGCGCGAACGCCGGGAGGACATTCCGGCATTGATAGAGCATTTTGCCCGGCAGGTCTGCGCTCAGAATAATTGGAAGCCGCTGCCCTTTGCTCCAGAGGCGATTGAAGGGCTTACGGCTTATCCCTGGCCCGGAAACGTGCGCGAGTTGCGCAACGTTGTGGAACGTCTGATGCTATTGGCGACGGAAGGCGAGGTAACGTCAGCGACAGTTCGCTCCGCATTGCCATCTCTTCCAACCAATCCTTCTTCGTCGGGAACAAGCTCAGGCCCGCTGGCTGACCGGGTGCAGAACTTCGAGCGTGAAGCAATTCTCGCCGAGTTGAAGCGAAGCAATTACCACATCACGAATGCTGCCAAGTCTCTCGGCTTGGAGCGCAGCCATCTCTACAAGAAAGCTGAGCAACTCGGAATTGATATTCAGAAACAGCGCCGAGAAGAAGAGTCAGAACCGTCGTATTGAGAACTGAGCGCGTTTTTTGGCGCAAGGATTCCGGATTTTCGTGGCTGCAAGCAACAGCAGGTTCCTCGCTCCGCTCGGAATGACAAAATTAGTTGGGACATCGTCGAAGGATTTTCCATTCTCCCAGCGCCTCATTTGATTTATCCTGTCCGGTTTGGACATACAACTGGGGGACCGCGTGATTCGACTTCACCGTCTTATCCTGATTTTTATCGCTGGCTGCTTTGCAGCCTCACTGCCAGGTGTCAGCCAGGCACAACAGTTTCCTGAGAGCATGTATCAGGAAATGCGCTGGCGCATGATCGGGCCATTTCGTGGCGGGCGCACCCGCGCCGTTGCTGGGGTGCCCAGCCAGCCCAATGTGTTTTATATCGGCGCGGTGAACGGCGGAGTGTGGAAGTCGGACGACTACGGGCGGACTTGGATGCCCATTTTCGATCAAGAACCTACGCAATCTATCGGGGCAATCGCGGTCGCTCCATCGGATCCGAATATTATTTATGCCGCGAGCGGCGAGGGCCTGCACCGTCCTGACTTGTCGGTAGGAGACGGAATTTACAAATCCACGGACGCCGGCAAGACATGGACCCACCTCGGCCTGCGGGACGGACAGCAAATCCCTGCGTTGGTAGTTGACCCGCGTGATCCGAACAAGTTGGTTGCGGCCGTGCTTGGGCATCCGTATGGTCCCAACGATGAGCGCGGGATTTTTCGCTCGACCGATGGCGGGAGTACGTGGCAGAAAGTTTTGTACAAGGACGAGAACACCGGCGGCTCCGACGTTGAGATTGACCCTTCGAATCCCGATGTGCTTTACGCGTCTCTCTGGGAAACTCGCGAGGGACCGTGGGAGGATAACAATCAATTTCAGGGAACCAGCGGAGGCCTGTTCAAGTCGACCGATGGTGGCGCCACTTGGCGCCCGCTCACCAACGGTTTGCCTAAGAACCTCACACAAATCAATGTCGCGATCGCGGCCAGTCAGACCAGCCGTCTCTATGCGACTGTGGCGACGACCGATCGCGGGGAGTACGGTTCTGCTGCCGGACTGGGCATGTACCGCTCCGACGATGCGGGCGAAAGCTGGCACGTGGCTACGACTGATCCGCGCCCGGCCATGCGCATCGGCGGCGGCGATCTTTCAATTCCGAGAGTCGATCCCAAGAATCCTGATGTCGTGTATAGCGTCAGCATTGTGACCGTGCGGTCGACGGATGGCGGCAAGACTTGGATGAGTATTCGTGGCGCGCCCGGCGGAGATGACTATCAGAACCTCTGGATCAATCCTAACGATCCCAACATTATTCTTGTCGTGAGCGATCAGGGAGCGATCGTGACCGTCAATGGCGGACAAACCTGGAGTTCGTGGTACAACCAGCCGACCGCACAGCTTTATCACGTTGGCGTCACCAATACTTTTCCCTACCGGGTTTGCGCCGGGCAACAGGAGAGCGGTTCGGTATGCATTTTAAGCCGAGGCAATGACGGCGAAATCACCTTTCGCGATTGGCATCCCGTAGCCACCATCGAGTACGGGTACGTTGCGCCCGATCCACTTGACCCGGACATTATCTATGGAGGCGGACGCAGCGAGGTTTCGAAATATCATTGGTCGACCGGGCAGGTGCAAAACGTCACGCCCATTCCAGTGCGCGACACGAAATATCGAACCGATCGCACTGAGCCGACACTGTTCTCGCCGATTGATCCCCACACGCTTTTCTTCGCTTCGAACGTATTGTTCAAAACAGCCGACGGTGGAGAAACGTGGCAAGCCATCAGCCCTGATCTCACGCGCGAAAATCCTGGCGTTCCGGCGAGCATAGGCACACTGGCGTCAAAGAATCCCGAAGCGGGGAAGCAGCGGGGAGTGATTTATGCCCTGGCTCCCTCGTTTAAAGACATCAACACGTTGTGGGTCGGCACTGACGACGGCCTGATCTGGATAACGCGCGATGGCGGAAAGAACTGGAATAATATTACGCCGCCGGAGTTGAGTGCCTGGAGCAAAGTGACACAGATCGAAGCGTCGCATTTCGACGATCAATCTGCGTACGCATCTGTCAGCCGGTTCCGCATCGATGATTTGCACCCTTATATTTACCGTACTCACGATGGAGGCAAGACATGGAGTCCGATCTCAAGCGGACTCCCAGCCGATGCGCCGGTTGATACGGTGCGCGAGGATCCGGTTCGCAAGGGACTGCTTTTTGCCGGCACCGAAAGCAGCGTCTGGGTGTCGTTTGACGACGGCGCTCACTGGCAGTCATTGCAATTGAATCTCCCGCACACCTCGATGCGCGACGTGGGCATTCATGAGAATGACCTGATCGTCGCTACCCACGGCCGATCCTTCTGGATACTCGATGACATTACTCCGTTGCGGCAACTCGCGGAGTCCATGGCGAATTCGGATGCTTATCTTTTCAAACCTGCACCGGCCTATCGTGTACGGCGCAGCACAAATCCTGACACTCCGATTCCGCCGGATGAGCCCACCGGTAAGAATCCTCCCGACGGCGCGATTCTCGACTACTTTCTGCAGGCCGCTTCCGGCCCGGTAACGCTTGAAATCGTCGATGCGCAAGGGAAGTTAGTGAGGCGCTTTTCCAGCGCTGACAAGCCGGAGGTGAGTCAGGCTGAACTGGAGAAGCAACTGATTCCGCTTTACTGGATTCGCATGCCGAAGATTCTTTCAGGAAGCGCCGGCATGCATCGCTGGGTATGGGATCTACATTATCCGTCGCCGGCTTCGCTGCAACACCAGTATCCCATTTCGGCGGTTCCCAACGATACGCCCAGAACGCCGCTCGGCCCGAACGCACTGCCCGGAGAATATACGGCGCGACTGACTGCGAACGGACACACTTTCACGGCACCGCTCACGGTCAAGATTGACCCGCGGGTCAACACGTCTCCCGCCGGTCTCGAACAACAATTCAATCTGGAGATGCGCTTGGCCTCCGAGTTGACCGCGAGCACCGAAGCAGTCAAACAAGCGCGCTCGGTTGTCGATCAACTTCATAAGCTTGGAGCGCAATCCGGCAAGCTGGCGGAATCGATCAAGGCGCTCGATCAGAAAGTGGGGACGATTTTGCGCGGGCCGACGCCGCCGGTCTCCGGATCGTCGGAACCGACGCTCACTCGCGAGAATGCGGCAATTGGCATGCTCTACGGTGGTGTCGGACAAGCCGATGCTGCGCCCACTGCGGCTCAGATAAGCGCCGCAGCTGACGCCGAACGCGATCTTTCCGCGTTATTGAAACGCTGGGAGGATGTCAAGCAGACCGATCTGCCGGCGCTGAATCGCCAACTAAAAAGCGCAAAATTGCCCGAGGTCAGCCTCGAATCGAAGGCTCCGATGGATCAGAGCGGAGACGACATCGAGTGAAAACCTAACCGCACCTCATGCAGCGATCAAAAGGTTCTCGGCGAAGGGCCACTCTTCATCAATCCACTGGGCATCGCAGCGAAAGCCTGCCGTTTCGGCAATTCGAAATACTTCGGGAAGAGAATATTTGTGACTGCTCTCGGTCCAGATGGTTTCGCCTTCAGCGAACTTAACTGTCAGAGAAGCCGCGGGTATGTTCACGATCTGTTGCTTCCGCGAGCGAAGGTGCATCTCGACGCTGCCTACGTCCTCATTGGAGCGGGCCACATGTTCGAACTGCCCGAGCACAAAGTCGGCATCGAGTTCCCGATTGATTCGCGCCAGCAGATTCAAGTTGAAGGCCGCCGTTACGCCGAGCGGATCATCATATGCATCCAGCAATTGATGAATCGGTTTGGCTAAGTCTGTGCCCAGTAGCAAGGCGTCGCCCACTCGCAGGATGTTCCGCATTTGGCGCAAAAACTTTACGTCTGCAGGATGCTCAAAGTTGCCGATCGTGCTCCCGAGGAACAGTACCAGGAGTTGCTCTCCGGCTTGGCGTCGAGCTGCCACTTCCAGCAAGCCATCAAGATATTCACGCTCAAAGCCTACGATGCTGACTGAATCAATGTCGCCCAGTTCGCGCTCGCACATGGTAAGGGCGGCTCGCGAAATTTCGATAGGGCAATACGAAATGTGTTGATGACGGCTCAACGCTTCCAGCATCCAGCGCGTCTTCTTACCGCTGCCGCTGCCCAGTTCGGCGACTGTGGTCGGCGGCCTGAGTCTTGCCACAATGTCGTCGGAATGCCGTCGCAGAAGGCGCTCATCGGCACGAGTCAGACCATATTCCGGAAGCACGCTGATGACCTCGAAGAGGGCGGACCCAACGCTGTCATACAAGTATTTCGACGGCAATTCTTTCTGACCGGGCTTTGTCAAACCGAGGCGCACGTCGGTGAGAAGGTCGGAATTGGTGTCGGTAGTAAAGGCTTGCGTCAGCATGCTGTCCTCCGATCGAATTAGTTGCTCACGCAGCGAAAGCCCGCGTAAACATACTGGTAATGGGGCTGGAACCAATTGCGAAACGAGCGCCGCAACATGCACGCGGCAGTGCGCGCGGATGCCCCTTTCATCACGTAATGTTTGCCATCGAAAAAATCGGCCGAGTAGCCGGCATAAAACGAAAACCGCTGAAAGCCGGGAAATGGCTCGAACCGGCTCGATGTCCACTCCCACCCGTTACCCAGCAAATCAGCGACGCCGAAAGCGCTCTCGCCATCGGGAAACGCACCGACGGAAACGGGATCCCAGCTTTGGAAATCGAAATTACCTTTGCTTGAATTCGGATCCGCGTTACCCCACGGGAAGGAATTCTCGCGACCGTTCGCTGTTCCATACGCTGCGCGATGCCACTGCGCTTCCGTCGGCAACGATTTCCCAGCCCACCGGGCATATGCGTTGGCTTCCGCGTGACTCACGTAGACAGGCCAGTCCAAAGGCAAAGGGATCTCGTCGAACATGGTCCGCAAATTCCAGCGGTTTTGATTCCGGCTCCAAAAGACGGGGTGGAGAAGGTCTTTCGCCGCTCGCCAATTCCAATCTTCATCCGTCCAGCACGCAGGGTTTTCGTAGCCGCCCGCAGCCACGAAATCGAGGTACTGGCCGTTCGTTACTTTGTATTTGTCGATGGTGAAAGCTGCAACGTCGACCGTCTGCGCTTCGTATTCGTTGTCCCAACCGAACGCGCTTTTGTCACCTCGTGAAATTCCAAGCGTCGCCCGCCCGGCGGGGATCTCAATCACTCCGGGAGCGACTGGAGGAACAATCAGTTCAGGCTTGCGTGGTTTTGAAACTTTGCGATCAAGGGGCAACTGGTGCAGCATGTACGCCAGAGTTTCCGCGTGCATGAACCTGTGCTCGATGGCTACGTTGAGCAACGTGCTCGCAGTAAAATCCGCCCCTACGGGATTGGAATGCCAATCGGCAGGTTCAAGCATCGCCAAACCCTCGTCAATGCTCTCCCGAATTCGCTGCACGTACTTCCGAGTATCCGCGATGGAAGGCCAGTCGCCAGGTTGGTCGGACGGAAGCGCGCCATTTATGGGATCGATTCCAAAGGCAAATAATCGATCGAAGTCAGGATGAAAAGCCTTCCTGCCCAGAACGCGCTCTCGCAGCAGGTTCCAGTCGAACGCTTCCAAATGACCGAGATAAAAATTGATTCGGTGCCTTTCTGGAATTGGACGCTCGTAGATCGAGTCGGGCCTGACAGTGTCAAAAATCTCGTCCGTTCGAACTCGAGCGTCGGACAACCGCTCCAGCAGTTGGTGTCGAACTTCGGCTTCCTTTTGAGCGACGGCCATCGTTGCCTCCAAAGCTGCCTACGTACACTCAGTAATTCTGGCGCATCGCCGATTCACAATAGAGGGGTGCACCCTTGGATTCTTTTCAGCGATAACCAGAACTTGGGACGAAGCGAAAGATCCTGGACGAAAGCCATTATTCCGTCCGTGCCATCCGATACATTTGCCTTCCCCTTAGATGCCCGAGAATGCGAGGTGGTACATTCATTTTGCGGGGATCGGGAATTTTGCGATCGAGTGGCAAATGAGGCTGGCAAATGAGCAAGATACGTGGCGGCCAACGAAATTCGCGAACTAAGTTTCCCGCTCCTCCGCTCAGAGCTGCAGTAAGATATGTCGGGTATTCCGTATCCGATTTCTCTCATGAGGCGCACATGAACGCCGAAACTATCAGCCCTAGCCTGTGGCCGGAATTGCCGCTAGAAGCGTGGAAAGACACTTACGCGACCCTTCACATGTGGACGCAAATCGTGGGGAAGGTTCGGCTAGCCCTAAGTCCGAGGGTTAATCATTGGTGGGAAGTAACGCTATACGTTACGCCGCTCGGACTCACAACTTCTCCCATTCCATACGACGGTGGGATATTTGAGATTCAGTTCGATTTCATCCATCACAGGCTACTGATTCGAACCAGCCGCGATACGGAGCGAGTGATGGCACTGGTGCCGCGATCGGTCGCCGATTTCTACAAAGAGTTCATGCAGTGTCTGGCATCCCTCGGCATCCACGTAAGAATTTGGAAGATGCCGTGCGAAGTTCCTAACCCGATCGCCTTCGATCAGGATACTCAACATGGTTCGTACGATCCGGAGTACGCGAACCGGTTCTGGCGGATACTGGTCGAAGTGGACGAGATCTTCAAGGAGTTTCGGTCGCGCTTTATCGGCAAGGACAGTCCCGTACATTTTTTCTGGGGCAGCTTCGATCTGGCGGTGACGCGTTTTTCGGGCCGGCGCGCACCCCCGCGTGAAGGAGCAGACCCAGTTACGCAAGAAGCATATTCGCATGAGGCGATCAGCGCCGGTTTCTGGCCTGGTGGCGGAGCTATAGTAGGTCCGGCATTCTACACCTATGCGGCCCCGGAACCGGCGGGGTTCGCGGAAGCACGCGTCGCCCCTGCAAAAGCTTTCTATCATCCGGCAATGCACGAATTCCTTCTCATGTATGACGACGTTCGCAGTGCCTCGGACCCCAAGGCTGAGCTTCTGGAATTCTTGCAGAGCACCTACGAGGCTGGTGCTCGTTTGGGGAACTGGAATCGCGCGGAACTGGAAAAACCCGCAGCCTGACGCTGGTATCCATCTCTCGCAGCGTGAATTAAATTATTTTTGCGCGCCCTGAACGTCGAGCGTTCGCACTAGCCACGGAATAATCACTTGTTTGAAAATGAGGGGATCCGGCCAGACCTTGACCTGTCTTCCCAGGTGGCCACCTAATGGATTGATCCAGGCGTCCTTCGGAACATCACCCTTGCTGAGCAACAAATAGATGTCTGAGATTGGCACCTGCGTATCGAGGACGCCGGCTATGATCAGCATGGGTGTGGTTGGTTTGCCGAGAAGACCTTGTTTCACGAGCGACATTTTCTCGAGGTTCGCCGCCAACTCGTCTATGGTCGTCACTCCATCAAAAATATTCATCAGAGCGGGAACCTGATCGAACAAATACTCTCGATTTCCCAGGAGCGAATTCATCAGGAAATCTTTTTGAAAGAAATTATCAACTGGCGGAGACTGCGCACTTGCGCCCTTCAGCCGGGCGCGCTCGACGATGGAAAGTTTGGTCGCCCAGTATGCCCCCCAACTAACGCCGTGGACAGCAAGTCTAGTCTTATCCACCTCCGGCCTGGTCTGTACGTAGTCGATCACGCGCGAGAGCATCCGGTCCGCCGTCGGGCTTGCCTTGACCGGAGATTGGCCTGTACCCGGACCGTCGACCGCGAGAAACCCGACGCCAAACGGCAGGATCGCGGAGAAGCTTTCGGACAAGTCTTCCTTGCGGCTGTCCAAACCGTTGACCGCGATCACCAGCGGCACTGGACCCTTTGCGTTTTTCGGGAGCCGCATATACGCGATAATCTCGGACCCTTCGAAAGGGATGTGAACGACTTCCAGAGGCGGATCCCAGAATCGAGCATGCGCAAGGAAGGCTTCGATCGCCTTGGCATAGGCTCGCTGCTTCCCAGGAGAAGCCGGAATGGGCCAGCGGCCGAACGAGTACAGCCGCCACGCCCGAATGTAGTCCGCGTTCGCCTTGCCGGGATCGGTCTTCTCCAGCGACTTCGCCTCGTTGAAATAGCGGTCGGCAACTCCCATGAACGCTGCCGCCCACTCGTCTTTATCGCGCGTCTTGACCGAGGCCAGCGCCTCACGAACATCCCCTGGATCAAGTCCGATCAGTGGATACATTCCATTTTCCGCACGATGAATGGCTTCCGCCTTTATTTCATCGAGCGTGCGCTCATGCTGTTCCTGCGCCAAGACAATCCCCGTGAGGACTAGTATAAAGATCAACAAGTGCGTCACAAAATTGGAGCGACTTCTGGCTGTCACGTTTCATGACTCCTTATGAGTGTTATGAAATGCTCAAAACTTGTTCTAACTGAAAAGGGCCGAACCCCTGCGTCCGGCCCCATCCTTCGAAACTTCCGACGGCGAACTAGAACGCAAACTTCAATCCCAACTGGACCGAGCGAGGGCCTCCGGAACCCACGGCGGGATTGGCCGCCGCTATATCGGGCGTTGCGCATCCACAACCAAAGTTCGGTGCTCCCGGATCGTTGAGCCCGTAGCCGTTCTGCCCGCCATAAGGATTGGCAAAGTTTGGATGATTGAAAATGTTAAAGAACTCGGCCCGGAACTGGGCAGTTAACCGCTCCCCGAAGTGCCAGTTCTTGGCCACCGAGAAGTCCAGGTTCCGGAACCCTGAATCGGGGAACAGATTCCGGGGCATAGTGCCGAATTGCCCTTGAGGCGGCGGAATCATCACCGAGTTGCCTTTGGCATAGCAACCCCACGCATCAAGCGTCGAGGTCGCCCCGATCGCAGCAGCATCGCTCGCGCAAGCGGTTGGGAAGTTGCCCGCGGTATAGTGCGGGATCGGGGTTGGTCCGGACTTGAAGTCCGAGGGGTTGCCGAAAAAGTCCCATCGTTGCGGAGTAGCTTGCGGCGGGCTGACAGGCAAGCCGCCAAGGCCGGAGATATCGGTGGTCAAATCAATCGGTCCCCAATATTGCGGGCTCTCAATCGTTGCAATCGAATTGATCTCCCAGCCTTCCAACATCTGGCCGTAGCCTTGTTTGCCGGGGATGGCGTAGGTCAGAGAAAGCGTGAACCGGTGGCGTACGTCGAAATCGCTGTTGCCATATTCCGCAGCCAGATTGTTGGAATTCTGGGGAAGGCCGTATCCGGCCCCGAAGTCCCAGTTTGCCGACACATCATCCAGCGCGTGGGAGTATGTGTAACCGGCCACCAAGCTCAGCCCATGATAGTTCCGCGCAGTTAGCGTCGCCTGCAAACCGGAATAGTTCGATCGGTAGGAGTTCCCCAGCTGAAAAATATTGCTCAGGTAAGGAAACTTCGTGTTGAAAGGCCGAGTAGCCTGGGAGTCGGTGCCCGGCTCCTCCTGGTTGATGTCCCGGATTCCGACCAGATTCGACCCGTGGTTGCCCACGTATCCGACTTCCAGATTCAAGTTGGGTGCGAAGGCGTGCTGAACATTCAAAGTCCAGGTCGCCACGTAAGGAGTTGTGATGTTGCGATCGACCCCCATGATGGCACACGGACCCGACCCGTTAGGATCGCAATTGATAGTCGTGCTGCTGAGATTGCCATAGAGAGGCGTAGCGCTGTCCCATTGCGCGGGAAATGGTGGAATCGTCAAATTACCCGTTGTGATCGTGCCTCCCGCGGTGACGGGATTGGCTGTGCCGGTTCCAGCTATGACCGCACCCGTGGGAACGCTGGGCAAGCCGAAACTATTGTTGAAGGCCAAGAACGTTTCCCAGTTTACGGCTTCGAATGTCACGCCGCCGCCACCACGGAGCACCGTTTTCCCCTTACCATCAATGTCCCACGCAAAACCAGCGCGTGGAGCGAAATTCGTGGGATCGTTGTTATACGCCTTTCCGATCTGCTTGCCCACCTGCACGATCCCGAGGTTGGGATCAAAGTTGCCCAGCAGATTGTTGGAATCCGACACCACGGAGGCAAACTCGTAGCGCAACCCCAAATTTAAAGTGAAGGTCCGGCTTACTCGCCAGTCATCCTGAAAGAACCCGGCATAGTTCCAGTTGTGCAAATGGCGAGTTGGATTACCCGTGAGCACGGAAGCCTTGAAAGGATCGCCGGCCAAGAAATCCTCCAGCGCCGTGGATCCGTTGGGATTCGCCGCCGTGGGAGCCAGTGCAACGCCGCCCAGGAAAGTGACGCTGCCCCGAGCGTTGCCAAACGCACCCCCACTCACGTAGTTCCGATGCACCTCGCCGCCGAACTTCAGAGCATGTTTTCCGGCAGTGTAGGAAATATGGTCAACAACCTGGATGATATCGTCGGGCCCTTGAAACTTCGGCCATTTGAACCCGCCCAGCCCGGTGAAGTATCCGCCAAAACCGATGCGAGGCAAACCTCCAGTGAAGGGACCGCTCACTCCGGTGTTGAGACCGTAATCCGATGCTGGTGTATTGAGATCGCCTGGCAACGTGGGTTGGTAAAGCCGGTTGTATCCCACCCTGACTTCATTGACCCAGCGCGCTGTGGGCGTGTAAACCCAGCTTCCGCCGACCACCTGGGCACGCGTGTGAATATCGGACAGCCATTTGGTTTGCAGCTCGGGAAAATCCTCGACGGTTCCGGTGTTGTTGCCAAAAAAGTACATGCCGCTTAGCCGTTGGCGCTCGTTAAAGTTGTAATCCACTTTAGCGACAACATTATCGACCGAAACCGCATTGGGAAATCCGTTCACGATGTTGATGGTCGGATTGTTGTTAGTGGGAAATCCCGTGCCGTTGCAGGTGACCGCGCCGCTGGCCGAGACTGTGCAGCCTGAGATTTTCTGGCTGGCCGCGCTGATGGGGACACCATTGGCCACAAGATCAGCAATCGCAGTCGGAATGCTGTCGGCACAATCAGCGGTAGCGAGCCCAGGAGCGGTACAGTTCTGCGCCGTCCCCGGGGCCAGCGTCATCGGTACCATCGATGGACTGGTTACACCTCCGTACTGATTGCCCACGTCATAGCGTTGTCCCTCATACGCGCCAAAGAAAAAGGCTTTGTCTTTGATAATCGGTCCGCCGAATGAACCGCCAAACTGTTCCAGCGTGCGTTGGTTCTTGGGACTGGGCGATTGGCTGAAGGCGCAAGGATTGCTGGCGCAGTTGAAATAGTTGCGCGCATCGAACACGTTGCCGTCTCGACCGAAGGCGAACGCCGTGCCGTGAAGCGAGTTTGTGCCCGACTTCAGTCCCACATTAACGACGGCTCCGGGCTTCCAGCCAAATTCCGCTGGAGGATTCTCCTGGATGTTAAATTCCTGGATCGCGTCTATCGGCAGGATGGTCGCCGAGTCGCCCGCAATGCCAGCCCCGTTGATGATGCCTTGCCCCGAAAACGGCTCGCTGTTGAGGAGGCCGTCGATGACATAAGCGTTGTCCTCGGCGCGAAGCCCGTTAGTGCTGGTCGTGGAAAAGCCGCCACCAGGGTAGCGAATTACGCCGGGACGCAACTGCAGCAGGTTCTCATAATTGCGGCCGTTCAACGGCAAGTCGTTGATGGCCTCGTTGCTCAGAGTTCCACCCAGAGTGGATGAGGTCGTATCCAGCAGCGGAACTTCTCCGCTCACCACCACGGTTTCATTTACCTGGCCGGGCTGAAGCGTAAGGTCGATCCTGACATCCTTGGCCACTTCCACTGGGATGTTCACCTGCTCCACGGCCTTGAATCCCGGGGCTTCAGCATGAACCTTGTACTTACCGGGAGACAGGTCGGGAGCCACGTATTCACCGGCTTGGTCCGTGGTCAAAGTACGCGAAACCCCTCTTTGCATATCCGTGACCACCACTTGAGCGCCCGCCAAGGCGGCTCCGGTCTGGTCGGCAACCACCCCCAGGATGCGGCCGGTATAGGTCTGCGCGAGAAGGGGTAGACACGCCAGCAGCACGCCAATACTTACAACCGTCACCCGAGTGGTTAGGGAACGCATGGGGCCTCCGTTGAAGTGAGCATCTACGATAATCGCTAGTTTCTACGGCAACGAAACGTTCGCAAAGTGCCAAAACCGATTACTTACCTGGGCGCAAAAATAGTGGTCTGACAGCTCTACCACCATATGCCAGCCAGTGTCAAGCAAACTTTGCGTCTGTTTCAGTTGACCCCGGTGATTCCGTTTTTAGAATCTGTTCTGTCTCTGGAATCTTAAGGAAGCGAAGACCTGAAACCACATTCGCGCGTCTTGCGCGGAACTTCCTCCGCAGTGTGGAGACCTGTATTGGCGGCTGGCGCCCCGTCGCGTTCACTGCGGGAATGACAAATGACAAACGACGGGTCTGTCGGCGATCTGAGCGGAGTCGAACGGAACCGTGCAGGTTCTTGCCACAATGCACTATGGAAACGTTTGCGCCGGATGAACATTGATTCCGCTTCTCTCAAACTCGAAGGTCAGAATCCATTCGCTGGGAACACCCTGTCCACCGACTTGCGGCGGCTTAAACGTCCACCGTCGTGCGGCGGGTAATGTTCGATCCGCGAAATACCTGCTCGGCCCTCGCGAATCGAATTTCGCCACTAACACATTGCCGGACGAATCTACCGAGACCTTGACCCGAACCTTCAGTTTTCCGTGAATTGTTCGCAACGCATTTTTGGAGACGTCGGGCAGGACTTGTTGGGCCACCGCGCCATGAACCCCGGCACCAGTGGAATCGCCGGCTACAGCATTCTTGTTTGCGCCATTCTTGGCTGCCCTAGTCTTGGCTGCGGCCGTCGGCGCATTCGACGTAGCCGGTGCAGTGGAAGCAGCACTCGGCTTTGGTTCCGGTTGTGCCTGCGAGGATTCGATCGGGCCGGAAGGTCCCGCCTCAGTTCCCGGATGGCGATGAAGCAGCTTTGGGCCAAGAAGCGCCAGCAGCAATAGTCCTATGGCCATTCCTGGAACCAGGTAACCCCATCTTGTAAACGTGCTCTTGGGCTCAACAATCTCGCGGGGCGGCGGTACAGAGGAAGGTTGCTGCAGCCGTGCTGAGATCTCAGCCACCGTCCATCGTTGTTGGGGGTTTCGCCGCAGGCAGTGACTGGCAATATCAAAAAATGGCTGCGGCAAGGTCTCGGGCAAAACCGGTTCCGCTTGTTCGGCTGCATTCCAGACCGGCGGACTCTGAGTCACAGCCTCGACCAACGTAATGCCCAGCGACCAGACATCTGAAGCCGGCAACACGCCTCCGCCTTCCGCGAGTTCCGGTGCGGTGTAGATGGTGGGTTTGCCCAGAACTCGGCTCGACTCACCCGTCCCGCAGAGGCCGTCACTCGAAACTTTTATCTGATCGCCAACCGCTAAAATGTTCGCAGGTTTGATGTGGCCGTGTACGAAACCTTTTCCGTGAATGTAGGCCAGAGCATCGAGAACAGGTTGGAGCGTCTCGCGTGCCTCGTCGGGCGTGAGCGGCCGATAAGGAATAATTTGCGACAGACTCTCTTCGGCGTACTCGCTCACGACGTAAAGCAGTTCTACGCCATCCATCTGGCAACGACCGCGCTGAAAGAGGCGAAGCAAATTCGGATGCGACAGTTTCGCGGCGAGTTCCCACCAGGAGAGCTGAAGTTCAGGGTCTTCAGTATTGGCCAGAGTAAGTTTGATCGCCACTTCCTGGGGCTCGCGGTCGGCGCGCTTGGTCAGAAATACAGCGCTGTGCTCCGATGCGCCCAAGTATCGGACCAACGAGAATTCCTCGTTGACGACTTGGCCTTCCCACTGTTTCCAAGCCTCCGGCATTCTCCTCCACCGCCTTACATTTTTATGGGACAGTGTATTGTACCCGAGCAGAGGATCAATGGAGATGCGACCGTAACTCTGTCATCCCGGCCGAAGCGAAGCGAAGTGGAGGGACCTTGTGTTTTCAGCTTCTGGCTTCATTCGTGAGGTAGCTTTGTTCAAATCGGACTGATTGGCGCAGCGTGCCGAGCTTCATAAGCCGCAATCTCAGCCTCGTGCTGCAAAGTGAGTCCGATGTCGTCCAGCCCTTCGAGCAGGCAATGGCGGGTAAACTCGTCAATCTGAAATGCAGCGGTCAATCCATGGTCATCGTGGACTTTGCACTGCTCGAGATCGACCGTGATCTCATAGTCGTCAATTTCCGCTGCCCGGCGAGCAATCTCGCCGACTTCGTCTTCGCGCAGAACCACGGTCAGCACGCCATTCTTCACACAATTGTTGGCAAAGATGTCGGCGAACGACGGCGCAATGAGGACGCGAAAACCAAAATCCTCGAGCGCCCACACGGCATGTTCTCGCGAAGATCCACAACCGAAATTCTTTCCCGCAACCAGAACACTCGCGCCCGCATGCCGCGGATGGTTGAGAACAAATGACGGATCGTGCTTGCCATCACTGGTGCGACGCCAATCAAAGAGCAGAAACTCGCCGAACCCGGTGCGCTCAATTCGCTTCAGAAACTGCTTGGGAATGATCTGATCGGTATCAACATTGGCCCGATGAAGCGGCGCAACGCGACCTTTGTGGATGCGAATAGGTTTCATAGTTCTCTTTTAGCCGATCAAATTAACGGTATCGTGGAAGGCACGGCTTCAGCCGTGCCGCCAATTCTCAAAAATGACTCTAGGCACGGCCTGAAGGCAAGCCCTTCGAAGTTCTGATCGCTGACTTCGATGTTTCTGGTCCCCTTTTAGCCGCGCGAATCAACTTGCCAGTCAAAGCCGAGAATCCACACCGCACAAATCTCAACGAAAACGCCAGTTGCGAATATCAGTAAAGTGTCCAGCAATAGCCGCAGCCGCAGCCATCATCGGACTCACAAGATGCGTCCGCCCACCACGTCCCTGGCGCCCTTCGAAATTTCGGTTGCTGGTCGAAGCGCAGCGTTCACCCGGCTGTAGGATATCTGGATTCATTCCCAGACACATCGAGCACCCGGATTCCCGCCACTCGAAGCCGGAATCCAGAAAAATTCTGTGCAAGCCTTCCTGCTCCGCCGCGTGCTTCACCGCCTGCGATCCCGGCACAACCATGGCCCGCACCTTGGGAGCGACGCGATGTCCCTTGGCCACGCGAGCCGCGGCCCGCAAGTCTTCCAGCCGCGAATTGGTACACGAGCCGATAAAAACTCGGTCGACAGAAATATCTTCGATCCGCGTGCCTGGTTCAAGTCCCATATATTCGAGCATGCGCTCGACCGCGGGACGGTCCGCCTTCAAGTCACTAACCTCAGGAATACGTCCATCGACCGGAGCGATCATTCCCGGATTCGTCCCCCACGTAACAAAAGGCGCCAACAGTGAAGCATCGATTTCCACGGTCGCGTCATAAGCTGCCCCCGGATCAGAAGCCAGAGCACGCCAACGGACGACAGCTTCATCCCAATCACGCGGGACAAATCGCCGTCCTTTCATGTAGTCAAACGTAGTCTGGTCGGGCGCGATCATCGCGGCGCGCGCTCCCGCCTCAATGCTCATGTTGCACAACGTCATCCGGCCTTCCATGGACAGCCCGCGCACCGCTTCGCCGGTGTACTCGATCACATGGCCAGTCGCCCCGTCGATTCCGATCTCTCCAATCACCCCCAATGCGAGATCCTTGGCGCTCACTCCGGCACCGAGCTTGCCGCGCACATCGATCCGCATGCTTTTCGGTTTGCGTTGATGCAGGCACTGCGTCGCCAGCACATGCTCGACTTCTGACGTTCCAATGCCAAATGCCAACGCCCCAAACGCGCCGTGCGTGCTGGTGTGGCTGTCCCCGCAGACAATGGTCATGCCCGGCTGCGTCAATCCCAACTCCGGGCCGATCACGTGCACGATGCCCTGCTCGGACGAATCCATATCGAACAGAGGCACGCCGAAATCTCTACAATTCTGCTGCAAAGCGTGAATCTGCCGCGCCGCAATCGGATCCATAATCGGAGTACCACGAGGCTCGGTCGGAATATTGTGATCAACCGTGGCGACTGTGCGCTGAGGCTGCCGTACCCTGCGGCCTGCCACGCGCAATCCCTCGAACGCTTGCGGCGAAGTGACCTCGTGCACCAGGTGCAGATCGATGTAAAGCAGAGGCAGCTGTCTGGCGGGAACACAGACGACGTGCTCATTCCAGATTTTGTCGAAAAGTGTGAACTTCTCAGCCATCAGTTTTTCGGTTAACAAATCTAACGCGCGAGCGCACAGTTTTCTTTTAAGGCGCCCACAATGTGGCGTCCCATTTCCACGGTCCCAATTGCAGCTTGGCCCAGCTTCGCCAGATCGCGCGTCCGATGCCCCGCATCGAGCACAGATGCGACCGCCGCCTCAACACACTCTGCTTCAGCCTCGAGTTGGAACGAATATCGCAGCATCATCGCCACCGAAAGAATGGCTCCCAGCGGGTTGGCAACGCCCTTTCCCGCAATGTCCGGAGCAGAACCGTGTACCGGTTCATAGAGCGCGACCGGCCCGCCAATGCTGGCTGATCCCAGCATTCCAATCGAACCGACAATCGCGCCTGCCTGGTCCGAAAGTATGTCGCCAAACATGTTTTCGGTCAGCAGCACATCGAAATCCTTCGGATGCGAGACCAGCGCCATGGCGGCCGAATCCACATAGATGTGCCGTAGTTGCACCGTGGGATATTCCCGCGCCACCCGCGTGACCACATCGCGCCACAGCCGGGAACAATCGAGCACATTGGCTTTGTCGACCGAAGTCACCAGGCGTCGTCGGGATCGCGCCAGCTCAAAAGCCACGCGGGCGATGCGTTCGATTTCCGCTTCGCCGTACCGCATAGTATCGATCGCAACGCGGCTGCCGGCTGCGCCTTCGGTCGTGCGCGGTTCGCCAAAATAAATTCCTCCCAACAGCTCGCGCACGATCAGGATGTCAGCGCCTCGAACCACTTCGGGGCGAAGCGGAGAACAATCTTCGAGTGCTGGAAAACATATGGCTGGCCGCAGATTGGCAAACGCGCCAAGTTCCCGCCGCAGACGAAGCAATCCCCGCTCCGGACGCAGATCTTTCGAGACGTTGTCGAACGCTGGCCCTCCGACTGCGCCCAGCAGCACGGCTCCTGAGGCCAAGCAAGTTTGCAATGTATCTTGCGGCAGCGGATCGCCACTGCTGGTAAGCCCAGCGCCGCCGACATCTTTTTTTGTCAGATTGAATTCGTGCCCGAAGGCCGCTGCCACAGCTTCGAGC
>Ga0207000_1084_pt1 | contig 32437 bp, 36 predicted proteins | sample Alteio_BWMinCont_90_FD_153498 | JGI IMG/M metagenome (GOLD analysis project Ga0207000, IMG submission 153498) | Enriched cells from forest soil in Barre Woods Harvard Forest LTER site, Petersham, Massachusetts, United States -... | ecosystem: Environmental > Terrestrial > Soil > Temperate forest >...
CAAGCTGAGTCCGGGTGTGATCACCGGCAAACCGGTGCCATTGGGCGGCAGTCTGGGACGTGATGATGCGACTGCGCGGGGTGGTTATTATTGCATTAAAGAATTAGCCAAACACCGCAACTGGGAACCGAAAAAAATTCGCGTCGCGGTGCAGGGTTTTGGTAACGCCGGACAATTTATTGCGGCGATGCTGCATAGAGATGGTTATCAGGTGGTTGCCATCAGCGATTCCAAAGGCGGGATTTACCGGCCGCAGGGTTTTGATGTGCCCAGTGTCATTCATGTCAAAAATAATTCCCGGGAATTACAAGCGGTCTACTGTGAAAATTCTGTTTGCCAATTGGTGGATGCGACTATGATTTCCAATGAAGAATTGTTGGAACTGGACGTGGATATTTTGATTCCTGCGGCGCTGGAAAATCAGATCACCGGGGAAAATGTCCGTCGTATTAAAGCGCCGGTGATTGTGGAATTAGCCAATGGGCCGACGACGATAGATGCGGATGCTATTTTGCAGACGCAAGGCACTTTGGTGATTCCGGATATTCTGGCGAATGCCGGTGGTGTGACGGTGAGTTATTTTGAGTGGGTGCAGAATAAATCGGGTTATTACTGGAGTCTGGATGAGGTTCATTCGCGGCTGGAAACTATTATGCTGCGGGAATTTAAAAATGTTTATGCGTTGATGGAAATTCATGGGACTGATATGCGTACTGCGGCTTATATTCATGCCTTGAACCGGCAGGCGGAAGCGGTGGTGGCGTTGGGGACGCAGCATTATTTCACGGAGGAATTTGAGAAGCGCAGCGAGAAGCCTGTTTTTGCGTAGTTTTTACCTCTCCACGTGAGCGTCGATCTTTTCACCGGCCCACAAAAGCTTTTTCACCTCTCCCCTTGTGGGAGAGGTCGGCGTGCGCAGCACGACGGGTGAGGGGTGCTTTTGCTTTTAAAGAATTTTAAGCCATCACCGCCCCCTCACCCGGCGCTTCGCGCCGACCTCTCCCACGTGGGGGCGAGGTGAAAAGCTTTTTACTGTACCTTCTCGCAGCTCTCACATCTTTCTTCTAAAATATTCTTCTTCAATACCAGCTGCATTTCCTTATTTAAAATCTTCCCGGCAGACACTTCCAGCACTTCGCCCATAACCCTCACCGCCACGCCGGAATTATGTTCGTAATGAAAAGTCTTACCCAGCCCCAACATCTCCTGCACGGTTTTCTTCATATCCGTTTCATCACAGGCCTGCGCGCCAATATAAAACTCCGCCATGTGCCCGCAACATTCGTACCAGTTGCTACGCAAAAACATATATAAATTCTGCAGCGTAGCATCTCCATTCGCGCGCACAAAAAGCCAAAAATGATTTTCCGTCGCAACCTTCAATAAAAAAACCCGCTCACTTTCCACATCCGTCGCCGTCTGGGAACAATTTTTTAAATGCCGGGCGGCATTGTCAATGTCTATTAATTTATGGCAAATGTAACAGGTACCCATGTTGGCATGCACTGCAGAAATCATAAAGCTCCTCACTTCCAGGTTTTAGGGGTTTGAGTTTGAAGTAACATATATTCTATCGTCGCTTGCAACTGCTCATCACTGCATTCAAAACAGCCGCCACGCGCGGGCATGGCTGCCTTGCCGCTGATAGTCGTATTCAGCAATGTATCCACGCCAAGTTTACGCAGCTTGAGCCACGCCTGTGCATCTCCCATACGCGGCGCCTTCACATCAATCACGGGCTGTGAATTGTGACAGGAACTGCAATACTGGGTATAAATTTTTTCGCCAGCTTGCGGGTCACCTTTTAACTGATCAACAAACAACGTGGGATAATGCAAGGTTTGGGGCTCAGAAGGGACAGGCACGATGGCAACGCTATTATGATACCACGAAATAAAAAAACCTAAAGCCCCGCTTGTCATCAAAATAATGACACTGAGTATCAGGCGCGGGGTTAATTTCATAATGCTACCCTATGACAGCGTGCAATTGCGTGAGGGTCGCGAGTAACTCGGTTTCCGTGACTGCACCTACGATTTTTTTCACGACTACACCTTCAGGATTCACGATAAAAGAAGTAGGCAGTACACTGACTTCACCCAGCTTCCATAAATCACCTGGGTCCTGGGTCAACACAGGATAAGTCACACCTGTCTGATTGGCGGCGACCTGCAAACGTTCCAGTTCCGGAAGATCAAGGTCCACGCCATAGACCGCGACGTTTTTGTTTTCCATGTTGGCAGCAAAACGGTTTAACTCTGGCACTTCCTGCTGGCACACTTCACACCAGGGCGCCCAATAATTTACTATTACCCATTTGTTTTTGTAAGCTGTCGCGGGGCGGCCTGCAGTATCATGAAAAACTGTTTCTGCTTTGGCAACAGTAGTCATTAGCAACGAAGTTAATGTAAGCGTTATAATTATTTTTTTTAACACAAGTCACCTGTTATGAAAGTCGGGTTTTTAACAGCGTTTTATAATCCTGCTCCATCTGGTCTGGCTTGTGCGGGTAAGCCATTAGCGCCTGCAATTGTCCCTGGGGATTAAAAATCATGATTTCCGCGCTGTGATTAATTGTATATTGGTTTTTGCCGCTGCCCGCCTGCATTTTTACTGATACCAGATGCAGGTTTTTTTCCAGCGCTTCAATCTGCGGCATCTCTCCGCGCAAACCGATAAAATTCGGATTGAAGGCATTCACATATTCATTCATGCGCGCGACCGTGTCACGCTCAGGGTCAACCGACACCATGATGACACTTGGCAATTGATTATCCGGTAATTCCTGCTGCAGGGCTTTGTACATCTGGTTTAGCGCTGCCATGGTGGTGGGGCACACCATGCCGCAATTGGTAAAACCAAAAAACATCATGGTCCAGTGGCCTTTCAAATTAGCCTGACTGTAAGGATTGCCGCTGTTATCGGTTAATTGAAAATTCATCATATCCTGCGGAGTGGTTAACACCACACCGTCAATGCGGGCTTCCTGCTGCGCGGGAATATGCCGGAAAATTCCAAAATAAAATACCGCGCTGATTAATACGGCCAGAGAGAACAGAATAATCATGATTAATTTGCCATGACTTTTTACCGGATATTTTGCTTGCATGACCATAAATTTCTTCCTAAAGGTTGACCTAAAATAGTTGATAGCAATAGTGATCTATTAACAGGAGCGCGAATAAAATCCCCAGGTAATAAATGGAAAACCAGAATGTCGCGATGGCATATTCCCTTTTGTCACTCACATACAAGCGAATAGCATGAAACAGGAAGCCTGCGTTAATTAACACAGCGCCCACAAAATAAATCAAACCCGCCATATTGATGGCATAAGGCAGCAAAGTCACACAGGCGAGTAAGATTGTGTAAAGCATAATATTTAATTTAGTGTAAGCCACGCTGTGGGTATTGGGCAGCATGGGAATACTGGCTTTGGCATAATCTTCCAGCCGGTAAATTGCCAGCGCCCAAAAGTGCGGCGGCGTCCACACATAAATAATCAGCATGAGCAGCAAGGCTTGCGGCGCAATGTGCGCGGTGACGGCTGTCCAGCCCAGAAGCGGCGGAGCGGCTCCTGCAAGACCACCTATGACAATATTCTGCGGGGTGGCGTGTTTTAAATAGAGCGTGTAAAAAAATGCGTAACCTATCAGCGATAAAAAAGTCAGAATCGCGGTCAGACTATTGATGAGGCAAAACAATATCAACATGCCTGACACACACAGTAACAATGAAAAAACGAGGCTTTGCCGGTTGGAAATTTTCCCCTGCACGATAGGACGGAATTGCGTGCGGCGCATGAGTTTATCAAAATGCTGGTCTGCTACATGATTTAAAACCGCCGCAGCGCTTGCGACCAGACCTATTCCAAGATTGCCAAACACTAAAACACCCAGCGGCACAGTCCCGCGTGTGGCCAGACACATGCCCACCAGTGAAGTTAACAGCATCAACAACACTACACGCGGTTTGCATAATTCAAAATAATCGGCGTAACTCGCAACGCTAAACGATTTTTCATTCACCAAGGTTGTCATGCGCCCACCTTCATCCTGCCCACGAACAACTTGAAAATATAAGTCGTTAATGCCAGTAACAATAATACCGCTGTCAGATTATGCGCGATGGCTGTTAACAGCGGTAATTTTAAAATAATATTTGCCATACCCAGACTCAATTGCACACACAGCAACGCTAAAATCACATAAAGTGTCTTTGCCAATTCAAAAGATTTCTTTAAACGTGGCAGCGCAAACATAGCATATAACACCCAGTAAACCGTCACCACCAGCGCACCTGATCTATGCACCATTTGTATCGTTTCACGCGCGCTTTCCGGCAATACACCGCCGTCATAATTAATTCCCACGGTAGAAAAAGGATTAAACGCAGCGGAGAAATTCCAGTTCATGCCCCCAGCATTGTGACAAAATGGAAAACCCGCACAGGAAAAAGCCGCATAATTGGTGCTGGTCCACGCGCCCAACAGGATTTGCAAACCCAAAAGCAGCAGTCCAATTAGCGCAAACCCCAGCAAACAGCAATGCTTGCCCGCCGGAATCCGCATTTTTAAAGCCTCATTATTGTTTAAATAAATCAGCCACAGTGTCATCAATATCAAAAATCCGCCCAGCAAATGCTGTGTCACAATCACCGGCCATAATTTTAAGGTCACCGTCCACTGCCCCAGCATGATTTGATAAGACAATAGCAATACTAATAACAGCGCGAAAATAATATTGGCTTTGTGACGCAGCATTTTCTGGCTGAAAATGCTAATGACAATAGCAATAATAAATAATGACAAACCACCAACAAAATATCTGTGCAGCATCTCAGCCCAAGCCTTGTAAGCCACTACCGGCGTAGCTGTCGAAGCTTGCGGCACTAGCAGATGCCCATAACACCCGGGCCAATCCGGACATCCCAGCCCCGCATCAATCAAACGCGTGTATGCACCCAGGGCAATTACCCCTAGGGCAAAAAAGCTCGCAAGCTTAGCAAGACGCGCAAGAAAACGATTACCCAATTTGTGAAACCTCTAACAAATGTTTTAAATCTTTCAGCACATTCATGGGATTGGTGGTGCTGGAGTAATACATGAATAAATTGCCCTCGGGATCGACCAGATAAATACTGTTTTCCACTGGCTGCTCTGGTTTCAAGGTTTGCAACTGCACGTATAATTCATCACTCATGCGCACTTTACGAAAATCATGCACATCGGGCAGCAGGCACATTTTTTTGGTAGCCAGTGTCAAGCTTACTCTATCCAGATCCTTGCCCAGAATTAAGCGCAGCTGGTGCAGGCTAAACATGATATTTTCACTTTGCGCCGTCGTGCAATCCACTGGCACAAAAACAATTTGCCAGGTTTTTTTCCCATCATTGGCTACCCATTCAGAAGCAGGCAATGGCGGCGTCAGCAATTCACCGTGATTAGTCGTTTTAAAATTAAAATTCGCATGATAAACATATAAAAACAGACTGATGATGAAAGGCACGATAAAAATCGCCAGCAGCGCCCACAATTTTACATGAATAGTCTTACCTGAGTTCTGCATCTCCCGCCCTCGATATACTAAAACTGAAAAAAGCTATCACCAGCACGATAGCCATCAAAAACCATTGCACCGCATAACCCAGATGACGCTTGGGATCCACAGCACTAATCGTCCATTCGCGCACAAAACCGTTTGCCACATCCTCATCCATGCGCACTACAAAAGGATAAAAAGGCATTTTTGTCGCCCGACTGATATCCTTGATATCAATTTTCTGGATGACTAGCGGGTGCTTGTCAGGGAACATAATATTTTTCCCCAAAATAAATTGGTATTCATTCTGGTACTTGATAATACCCACTACCTGCTGCTCACCTGTCACCACATCCTGGGCTTCATCAGGCGTTTTTACCCAGCCTCGGTCTATCAATAAAAATCTGGTATCGCCAGCTATCTGCAAAGGGGTCAATACTTCAAAACCCAATTGGTCTTTATAAACACGGTTCTGCACCAGAAGAGTTGCATTATTCACATACGTACCGCGCGCCTCAACATGCTGGAACTCTTTTAGGGTCGTGGCGGTAAAAGGCACAACAGGTGCCGTTGCCATCTCATGATAGTCTTTGATCAGCGCGGCCTTAAAGTGATAGCGGTGCAATTGCCAAACCCCTAAGCCGCTGAACAGACAAACAAAAATCACGCACAAAAGCAGAAAACCCAGCCGGAAACGAAACAAAAACTGTTTGTGACGCCATATAAACGGGTAAGTAACCATAATTTCCTTCTTGTGGGTATGTTTTTGAGTGTCACGCGCAGGCGCATTATAAATCAATTCTACCTTTAGTAAAATGCGCCTGTTTGCTGGGAAAACCACTGGCGTCAAACAAGGTATAAGACAGGGTCATCTCCTTGATATCTTTAGAGATGGCTGGGTCCACAAAAAAGTAGACTGGCATTTGCGCCTTTTCATGCTGGAAAAAATTCTGCTGCGTGAAGCAAAAACATTCGGTCTTCTTCATATACCGCGCCGCATCCTGAGGCGTGATGCTAGGTACGGCTTGCACGGTCATGGTGCCATCATTAAGATTTTCCGCGTAAAAATAAATAAGGCGCTTCTCACCCGGGTGAATTTCTACGTGCGTCGTCACAGGCTGGAATTTAAAATTCAGGTTGCCGTGCAAACTAGTGGTAAAAAATACTTTGATCGTGCGCGAGGTATCCACTTGCATGGTGCTGGCAGCCACGGAAGCCGACGCGCCGGATTTGCCATTGAGACCCTCTTTTTGGCACACCAGTTTGTAAAGCGGCACCAGGAGGTAGCAAAAACCAAACATGAAAATAACGCCGCACGTAAGGAGCAGTGTGAGACGTTTATTTTTTTTAGCTTGCGTAGTTTTATATGACATTACACATGTGGAATCACTGCAAAGGTGTGGTAAGGCGGAGGTGAAGGCAGTGTCCATTCCAGACCAATGGCTCCTTCCCAAACCTGATCCCGCAAATCCGGTGCTCTCTTGCTAAAACATTCTTTGATAACGATATACAGAAAAATCAATTGCCCCAAACCAAAGATAAACGCGCCAATAGTGCAAACCTGATTGAAATCGGTAAATTGCAAAGCGTAATCCGGAATACGGCGCGGCATGCCTGCCAGCCCTAAAAAGTGCATAGGCAGGAAAGTCATGTTCATGCCTATCACTGACAGCCAAAAATGCCATTGCCCCAGCCGTTCGCTATACATGCGCCCCGTCCATTTAGGCAGCCAATAGTAAATTGCCGCGAGAATAGTAAAGAGCGAACCCGACACCAGCACATAATGAAAATGCGCCACCACAAAATAACTGTCGCGATATTGATAATCACTAGGCACTAATGCCAGCATCAAGCCGGAGAAACCACCCAGCGTGAACATAACAAGAAAGCCCAGCGCAAACAACATGGGAGTTTCAAAAGTGATTGAACCGCGGAAAATAGTCGCCACCCAGTTAAACACTTTAATTCCCGTAGGCACCGCCACCAGCATGGTCGCGTACATAAAAAATAATTGCGCGCCATAGGGTGCGCCCGTCACAAACATGTGATGCATCCAGACCACAAAGCCAAGCACTGCTATCATGACAGTCGCATACACCATGGAAGTGTAGCCAAACAATTTTTTATGCGCAAAGGTGGGAATGACTGTAGAAATCACCCCAAATCCCGGTAAAATCAAAATATAAACTTCCGGATGACCGAAAAACCAGAACACATGCTGGAACAACACCGGATCACCGCCGCCCGCCGCGTTAAAAAAGCTGGTGCCGAAATGCCTGTCCATCAACATCATAGTCACACAACCCGCCAGCACCGGCATCACTGCCAACAATAAAAATGCGGTAACCAGCCAGCTCCACACAAAGATCGGCATCTTCATCCAGGTCATGCCCGGGCAGCGCATATTAAATATCGTGACGACAATATTCAACGCCGCCATGATGGATGACACCCCCATCATGTGAATGGAAAAAATAAAAAAATCGGTACTCTTAGGCCCATAAGTCGTGGACAAAGGCGCGTAAAACGTCCAGCCAAAATCCGGCGCCGGCCCGCTCATCAGCATGGTGCTAAGCAACATGGAAAAAGCAAACGGCAATAACCAGAAACTCCAGTTATTCAAACGCGGCAACGCCATATCCGGCGCGCCTATCATCAACGGCACCATCCAGTTCGCCAATCCCGCCATCGCCGGCATGATGACACCAAACACCATGATCAAGCCATGCATGGTTGTCATCTGGTTGAATTGTTCCGGATTTAAAAACGCGGTACCCGGTTCAAATAATTCGGTGCGCACCAGCAACGCCATAAATCCGCCGACGAATAACATCACGAGACTAAAAGTCAGGTACAGCGTGCCAATGTCTTTATGGTTAGTTGTAAACAACCAGCGCTTGAAACCTTTCGCCGGCCCATGATGGTCATCGTGATGTGCATCCAGTGCGTGGGAAATTGCGTCACTCATGAAAAAATCCTCTTATGCTTGATATCAGGATGCTGTTGCAGGCAGCGCTGCTGGCGCCTGGGTCGTATCTATAATTGTATTCTGTGTCGTCGCGGCAGGAATTACTTTCTGATGCGCAACAACCCATTTATTAAAATCAGCCTGCGACACGGCTTCGACAACAATAGGCATGAAAGCATGATTCACTCCGCACAATTCACCGCATTGTCCGCGATAAACGCCGGGAGTGGTGATCTTGACCCAGTTTTCATTGATGAAACCCGGGATGGCATCCTGCTTCACACCCAGTTCCGGCACCCACCAGTCGTGAATCACATCATCAGAAGTCACGAGCAGCCTGACTTTAGTATTCACTGGCACGACCACAGGATTGTCTACTTCCAGCAAAAACCATTTGTCCTTGGGCGCAAGACCATTGATCTGGGCTTGCGGCGTAGATAAATTACTAAAAAATGCAATTCCCTGGTCCAGGTATTCATAACGCCAGCGCCATTGAAAGCCGGTAATTTTAATCGTGAGCTGGGATTCATCGGTGTCGTGCATGTTTTTCAAAACAATAGTCGCGGGGATTGCTAACGCCACCAGAATCAGGGTAGGAATAACCGTCCACATGATTTCTATGCCAATGTGTTCATGAAAATGGGCCGCCACAGCACCCTTGGAACGGCGAAATTTGAAAAGCGAATAAAACAATACGCCGAAAGTCGGCACCCCTATGGCGCAGCAAATCCAGAAAGCCGCCATGTGCAGGTTATAAATTTGCTGGCTGATAGGCGTGACACCGTAAGGCATATTGATGCCCGGTGTCGCATAAACACTCGCGGCCGTTAGGGACGCGCTTAAGAGAAGAAGTAACCGACTCACTCGATGATACATAGATAACCTTTGATGTCGCCGTACAGGAAGGAAAATAATTAAAGCATATTTCTTAAATAACACAAGTATAAACGTAATTTTTTATTTATGATAACAGGTCGGCGTGGGGACTGTGCAATAGACTCTAATCACTATAGAATGTGCGGCATCTCAAGTATAATTTGAACAATATTTCGCCAGAAAGCTCGGGAACAGCTTCATGAAAAAATTATTTAATGAAAAAACGAAAGAACGCTTATTGATCACGATTATCGTCGCCGCTGTTGCTGCCGCGTCATTTGCCTATTATATGGTAGTGCGTATCGCGCATAATGTGCTGATCATTTCAAAAATGCCGCCGCCTACTAATTATAACTATGTAGATTATCCACCAACCAATCCGCAAGGCCATGATGCTGAATTGGTGAAGCGCGGAGAATATTTAGCAAAAGCTGGTGATTGCGTCGCCTGTCACACAAATACTCCGGTCAAGGGTGCTGCTTTCGCTGGCGGCCTGGCTATACCCACTTCATTCGGTACGATTTACTCGCCTAACATTACGCCTGACAAGGAAACTGGAATAGGGGGTTGGACACTCGAACAATTTGCTAAAGCCATGCGTGAGGGGATTTCACCGGAAGGATACTATTATTTTCCTGCGTTTCCTTTCTATTATTTTAATAGCCTGACCGATGACGACATTAAAGCGTTGAAAGCTTATTTTGACAGCATTCCCGCCGTGCAACAGAAAAACCGCGCGAATGAAATGGTGCCGCCATTTAATTTCCGCATCATGCAGCTGGGCTGGCGAATTTTATTTCTCTATCCCAACGCAAATGGCCCTTACAAAAATAATGACAAGCAGTCTGCTGAGTGGAACCGCGGGGCTTATCTGGTCGGTGGCTTGGGGCATTGTGCAATGTGCCACACTCCTTCTTACAATATTCTCGATTCCAATTTACCTCTGGGTGCGCCTATCCTGAAGTACAATTTGACTGGTGTGCCAATTCAGGGATATCTCGCGCCTAATATTACCAAGAGTTTGCTGGGCAAAGTGTCTGACCATGAAGTCATGGATGTCTTTTTGAAAGATGTTCTGATAGGCGGCGGCAAAGTGGTTGGGCCTATGGCGGAAGTCAATCATGACAGTTTGTCATATCTTTCTCAGGAAGATTTGTCAGCCATTACGACTTATCTGAAATCCGTCGTAAGCCAGGAGCCGTCAAGACCCAAAGGCGGTGGCGGTATTGGCACTTATGAAGGTTATTGCTCCGCTTGTCACACTATGGGTGCTGCTGGTGCCCCCAAGCTGGGTGATAAAGCCGCCTGGGATGCGATCCTGAAAAAAACGCCTATCGCCAAAGTTTATGAAAACGCCATTCACGGTATCAATGGCATGCCCGCGAAAGGCACTTGCTCATCCTGCTCCGATGCAGACATCAAACTTACTGTGGATTACATGATTAAAGGCGGCGCGGGTGCTGGCGCCAGCGGACGCACCATGCAATTGCCAAAACCTTTGACGCCCGAGCAGGCGAAAGATGTTTACGAACATCAATGCAGCAGCTGCCATACCAGCGGTCTGAATGGCGCACCCAAAATGGGTGACTATCAAGTATGGGATACTATCTTGCAACAAGGTTTTGTCACACTCTTTGTGGATATCACCACGGGACGTAAAGGCCATCCGCCCAAAGCGGGCTGCCAACCCAACTGCACTGATGAAGAAATCAAGTCAGCGCTGGAATACTTGATGGATCAAAGTTCCAAAACCAATACTTATAATTTGTGGTAAAACATTTTTGATAGCAGGGTCATGAATGAGTGACGGGAAAGAGCGGCTGGAATACTTCCTGGATCAACGTTCCAAAACCAATAATTAAGTTTGCAGTAAAACATTTTTGATAGCAGAGGTCATGAATGAGTGACAAGAAAGATGGCTCTTATTATTTGCCTACACCCAGCAACTGGCCGGTAAAGGCGTGTATTGGTTTGCTTTGCATGTTGAGCGGCATTGCCAACTGGGTACATGGTGAATGGTTCGGCCCTTATCTGTGGGGTTTTGGATTGCTGATGATTTTTTACGTCGCCTTTGGCTGGTTTAGCCTGGTGATCAGTGAAAATCGCAGCGGTGCGACATTGATACCGCAAGTTGACAGATCATTCCGCTGGGGCATGTGCTGGTTTATTTTTTCAGAAGTCATGTTCTTTGGCGCGTTTTTCGGCGCATTGTTTTATGTACGCGTGATTGTGATTCCAACGTTAGGCGGCGCGGGCGATCATCTGATTAGTCATCTGGTGTTGTGGCCTACCTTCTCACCCGACTGGCCGGTATTACAAAACCCAGGCCCTGATTTTACGGGCCCCAAATCCGTGATGGAAGCCTGGGGAATTCCAGCGCTCAATACGTTTATCTTGTTATCGTCGGGCGCGACGGTGACCGTTGCCCACTGGAGCTTGCTCAAGGGACGCCGCACAATTATGTTGTGGGCGCAGTTCGCGACTATTTTGCTGGGTGTTTCCTTCCTGCTGTTACAAGCGCATGAATACACTATCGCATATCTGGAAAAGGGTTTGACTTTAGGTTCTGGTATTTATGGCACAACCTTCTTTATGCTCACCGGCTTCCACGGTTTACACGTAACCATTGGCACCATCGGCTTGTGCACCATCTTCTATCGCATGTTGAAAAATGATTTTAATCCCCTTAACCACTTCGCGTTTGAAGCTATCTCATGGTATTGGCATTTTGTAGACGTGGTATGGTTGTTATTATTTGTATTTGTTTACTGGTTGTAATGGCATAGCACCGGACACGTTGCGTACCTAACCTCCCGTCGTACCGCGGCTTGACCGCGGTACCCAGCTACGACGTTGAAGACAATAACAACTAGAACCAATTTTTTAATCACCGAGCGTATCAAGTGTTAATCCACATCATCAAATTCCTACACATGCTTTTCACCCTAGGCCTTTTCACCGCAGCAATCTACTGCATAGCCCTGGTAAGCTCCCGTAAATTTTCCCAACCCAACAGTCTCCAACACAGAAAAATCGCCCGCCTAAACCGCCTGATGCTATGGCTATTATTGTTCGCGATTCTGACCGGCACCGCTCTGATTTATCCAAAACATTTTACCTTCCAAACCCCATGGATTGACGCCGCTTATGTGTATGCGTTAGTTGCGAGTATCAGTTTGCTTTTGCTAAAGAAATCACACTTAAATTTTACCTCCACCCGCCGTGAATTATGGCTACTAGCATATTTTATTCTTCTAGCGTTGCTAATAGTCGTAATCCGGGATGCAGTAACCAAAACCAGTTATTTATTTTTCTAACCCACTTTTTCATACACAACATTTATCTAAATATTGACGGGTAAATATCAATTTCTCTATCGATTCTGCCATTAGTTTTTCTGGTACCGCGTTTAATTCAGGATGTTGCGTAGATAGCCATGCCTGCTCGTGTAAAGGTTCAGCGAACATGGCTTCCAAACTTCTATGTATGGCAAGCAGATGTAATACAGCTTGAATGTCAGATTGCAAAAGAGACTTTGAAAGAGGGATGGTGCCATTTTTAAACCAGGTATTGATGGTATTAATGGGAATATGAAGTGTATTAGTTATTTTGGTATTCGACCAATTGAGACGTACTTTCAAATATTCAAGGCCAAGCATGATGGCTTTGCCTGAGGCTTTGGAATCAAATTTGATGAGAGAATGCTGCAATTTTGTCATTATTGAGCTCCTAAACCATAAATAATCCTTAGTATTTTATTATAAACCAAGCTGGTGAAAACCCAATTTTTAACTTTTAGGCCAGAATTACAAGTTATTAGCTTAAAACCTCCAGGTTAAGTTGAAAAAGTTTAAGTATTAATAGTTTTTCACCAGCTTTTTAAAGGAAGATGCTTTATGATTGAATATCACCCAATTAAAAGGAACTTACCCGTGCGTAATCTTTCTAAAGTTTTTATGGCAGGCTTTTTGACTTTATTTATTTCGCAGAGTTATGCGATTACCGTTAATGTCCAGACTTCCTCCAGCGGCGTTCATGCTTTGGGATTCACGGTGAATGGCAGTAAACATGGCGGCTTGGGGTCAAGTTATCAAGGTGGGGATATGCCTGCTGGCCGTTACAAGTTTGGTGTGCGTGCGCATCAGAGAGATATTCCTTGCTTTGTGAATGGCAGAAGAAGTGTTACGCTCAGCAGCGATGCGAATGTCCAACTGACATTGAATGGTAATAAATGTGTTGGGCAAGTTAATTAATTAAATGTAGGTTGGGTTGAGCGCAGCGAAGCCCAACAAAAATAAATATTCCGTGTTCGATTTGTTGGGCTTCGCTGCGCTCAACCCAACCTACGTTTAGTGAGTTTAGTTAATCCGGCAAATTCATAAATATTCCGCAGGATTTTTTTCTGGTCGTATATGGGTTCACCCGTCTCGTCTTTTTCATCCATACGTTTAAAGAATACGTGCAAATGAGTTTTTCCTGGTTTATTTCTATAATATTTCGCGCTGGCAAATGCCTTGCGTGCAGCAAGGGCACGAGTTTCGGGAGCAAGCTCCACGTAGGAAAACATCATAGTAAAAAGTTTTCTGTCAAACAGTGGATCCGCGAAAAATAATTTGAGCGGAGAATTTTTTCCTACACGGGGATGAGCGCCAGATAACACAGCCATTCTGGTAGCGTATTTATCTTGATAAACACTCTCGAATTTTTTTTGCACCACATCAAACTTATTAGGCTCGGATTCCCATATAGCATATTCCCGGCATATTTTGTTTATTTTTTTCCAATTATTTTTTGTGAAAAAAAAGTCAGGTTTTACTTCAAAACAACATAAAAGTTGTCTTGGCTCACCGCAACTTGTAATTGCTTCGCATGCCATCATTAAAGCAAGTACAAACATGGCAAAACCTATACCAAATTTATCGGAGCCAGGAGGATAATTCTTTACAGCATCACAATATTCATTCACAAAATCGCCGCAATTCGCTGGATAGAAGTCACCTTGAATGTACTCACAAGGTATATCATCTAACATTGCCTGGTGGATATTTCCCAAGGTAGAATCAATAGCATAATGATTACAAGAATAAGTAAATCTACCATCACTATAAGTTGCTGCCAAAAATGCTGCTGCAATGCCTTCAATAATTTCTTGAATTTTTTCTCTGTCAATCCCTACCTGTTGATAAGCGTTGTAGCTCAGATAAAACAAATAACCGAGTAGAGCAAGATAAGACACGCGTAGTAACTGGGCTACGATGTTTGCGGAGGTTCGCCCTTTTTTTATGATTTGTATACCAGTTAGTAACTCCTCACACTTACCTGGCTTCTGTACCTTGGACTTTAAGCGTGGTGGTTTTGGCAGCGGTTTTACTTCTTTCGATTCTTCTTTATCTCCCTGATAAGAATCCAGCAAACTTTGGTGCAAAGCTCTTAACGAAAGCACGGGAGAATTAGACGGTGATTTTCTCTCTTCCCCGTCATCTATATCAAGAGCGAGATCGAAAATGACAGATTTTTTTGAAGGCATGCCGCACCAGCATCAGTATAAATGGGCGGAAATTGTACCAATAAAGCGGGGTGTTTGCAAACAATAAGAGCTATCTTGTTGAATTGAGCCATAAAATGTAAAGACAGGAGCTGATCGAGGTGCCATCTTGTGACAAGTGGATGTCTTGGCGATATTTTAGGCTTCCCCGCGGGGCATGCACACCATATCGAGCCGCTGACTTCCTGATAGTAACTCATAGGGCAACGATTCATCTCCTGCCTTCATGGACTAGCATACTAAACATGCGGGTTTTTGCAAGCTGTGCGGCAGAATTTATGAATCCAAAACTTATTCCCATTCTGTCCAAATTATGTTAACTTTCATACCAAAATTCTTATACTAAAAAACATCCTCATGACTTACGACAGCCTAAAAATTATTCATATCGTGAGCGCTTCCTTTTTGCTGAGCGTTTTGGGGTATAGCTATCATTTGTGGCGTAACACTCAATCCTTGCGGGATTCGGCGGTGCGTTTTGCGCGTATTCAAACTTTGACGTGGCTTTTGATATTACCTTTAGCGTTAATCCAATTGGCGACCGGCGGAATGATGATTAGTTTGAAACATGAGGATATGGCGCAGATCTGGATTAGCGGGAGTTTGACGGGGTTTGTGTTATTAATTCTGGCGTGGTTTTCGTTTATTTATTTCCTGTTGTTATCGCAGCAAATCGATATTAAAAAAACGCTTGCGAGAATTTCTCAATCACCGCCGTTAGCTTACCGCCGTGTGCAGTCGTGCATGTTATTTTTAACTGCGTTTTCTGTTTTGCTCATGGTGTTCTTCATGTCTAGTAAAGTGGCTTGATTATGTCTGAGTATAAAGCACATCTACAGGTAGCACAGTTGGCGTTTGAGCGTAACCAGCAATTGTTATTCAGTAATATTCATTTTACTTTGCGCGCGGGGCAAGTGTTGCAATTGCGCGGGGAAAATGGCGCGGGCAAATCTACCTTGTTGCGTATCCTTGGCGCTTTTCTCGAACCAGTAGCCGGTGAGATTTGCTGGGATAAAAAATCTGTTTTGCTAAACGCGCGTGCTTATCAGGAAAGTTTGCATTATCTGGGTCATCATAATGGTCTCAAGGCTAATTTAACCATACGTGAAAATTGCGAACTCTACGCAAGCATTGCGGCACTTACCGGTTCGCCTGACAATGTTTTGCAGCAGCTGGCTCTCCTGCATCTGGCTGACAAACCAGTGAAATTACTTTCCGCAGGGCAGGCGCGGCGCGCTGCTCTTGCGCGATTGATGTTGGACCCGCGCGCTTTATGGTTGCTGGATGAACCCATGACGGGGCTGGATGAAAACGGACGCAATATATTATCTGCCACATTATTAAAACATTTGTCGCATGGCGGGATGGCAGTGATCGCTACACATTACGATCTGGATTTACATTGTGACATGCAAACATTGCAGTTGGGGCGCGCGCATGCTTAACGCCTTTTTTACTATTATCAAACATGAAATGCTGATTACCTTGCGCAGCGCGCATGCGTGGCTGATACCTTTGTTATTTTTTGGGATGGTGGTTTGCCTGTTTCCCCTGACACTGGGGCCGGATACGGACGTTTTAAAAAAAATCGCGCCAGGTATCGTTTGGGTGGCAGCGGTGCTGGCAACGCTGCTTTCGATTGAAAATATTTTTCGCGCCGACGCAGAAGCGGGTTATCTGGATTTATTGTTATTAAGCCCGCAGCCTTTGGCTTTTTTAATGCTGGCGAAAATAATCAGCCACTGGCTGGTATATGGTTTGCCTTTAGTGATGTTGAGTCCGCTGTTAGGTATGGTGCTGCAATTAACGCCTGCGGCAAGTCTAACACTGTTTTATTCCTTACTGATCGGAACGCCTGTATTAAGCATGATGGGTGCAATAGGTGCGGCACTGACTGTAAATATCCGTCAGCAAAGTCTGCTATTGCCTATTTTGATTTTACCTTTGTATATTCCGGTTTTGATTTTCGGAACTAATGCCGTGATGGCAGCGGACAACAACTTGCCCGTGAGTGGAGATTTGGCTTTGATGGCAGCGTTAAGTTTAGCGAGTATGGCATTTGCGCCATTGTTTACGAGTCTTGCGTTACGCACGGGAGCTAACCAATGATACCGCAGTGGTTTAAAAATTATTTTTTTTCGTTGCGAGCATTCTATCAAACCAGTAGTTTATTGTTGCCGTGGTTGATAGCAGCTTTCAGTGTGTGTTTTATTTATGGATTAGCAGGCGGATTATTCCTCGCACCTGCTGATTACCAGCAAGGTGATGCGTTCCGTATTATCTACGTGCATGTACCTGCCGCGTTGACCGCCATGGCAGTGTATTCCATCATGGCCATGAGTGGTTTGATGGTGTTAGTGTTCCGCATGAAAATTGCCGCCATCTGCATGACTTGCAGTGCGCAAATCGGTGTGTGGTTTACATTTCTGGCACTAGTCACAGGTTCCATCTGGGGAAAACCCATGTGGGGCACCTGGTGGATATGGGATGCGCGCTTGACGTCGGTGCTGGTGTTATTTTTTCTGTATCTGGGTTTTATCATTCTGCATTCGGTGCTGCCGAATAACAGCGGCCGAGATCGCGCCTGCGCTATTTTAGCGGTGGTCGGCGTGATTAATTTACCTGTCATTCATTATTCCGTCATCTGGTGGAACACATTACATCAAGGGCCGACGATCAGCAAATTTGCGCGGCCTTCCATAGCGCCTGCCATGTTGCATCCACTGCTTGCCATGATAGCCGCATTTTTATTATTTTATGGCATCATTTTATTAACGCGTATGCGCAACGAAATCCTGCTGCGCGAAATTAAAAGCCAGTGGATCAAAGAGGAATTCAGCCATGAACTTGCATGATATTCTGCATATGGGTGGTTACGCAGCTTATGTCTGGACGACTTACGCACTTACTTTACTAGTATTTGGCATCAATATATTCGCCAGCCTGCGGGAAAAAACTCGCGCCAAAAATAAAATCCGTCAGTTTTTGATGAGTACCAATGAATCGTAAACAACAAATAAAACTGATCAGTGTGATAACGCTGATTTTGCTATTGGGTATTGCTACAGCCTTGACGCTGTACGCCTTAAAACAAAATATCAATTTGTTTTATACCCCAACGCAATTGCAAACTTTAAAAAACCCTGCCGCGCAAACGCTGCGCGTGGGCGGTTACGTGAAAAAGCACAGCGTGCATTACACCCCTGACGGCAAGGAAGTCGTGTTTACTTTAATGGATACTAAAAACCAGCTGGAAGTCAGCTTCGGCGGTGTGTTGCCAACACTTTTCCGTGAAGGCCAGGGTGTGGTCGTGACGGGGAAATTATTAAATTTGCAACAGCTTGCTGCATCCGAAGTGCTAGCCAAGCACGATGAAAAATATGTGCCAAAATATTTGGCTGAAGAGTTGGAGAAATCATAAGTGGTACCTGAGTTAGGAAATTTTGCCCTCATCATTGCCCTGGCGTTCGCGCTTATCCAGGCGTTTTCACCGGTAGCATCGCGTGTGCGCGTTACGTTAAATTATCCCGCTGTCCTGGGCCAGTTTGTTTTTTTAAGTTTCGCCATGTTGTGCCTGATTGCAAGCTTTCTGCAAAATGATATGAGTGTGGTGTATGTGCAGGAACATTCGCATCGTTTGCTGCCATTTATGTATCGCGTAGGTGCGGCCTGGGGCGGCCATGAAGGTTCGTTATTATTGTGGTGTCTGATTTTATGCGGGTGGACATTAGCGTTGCTGATTTTTTCTGGCAAGGAATTGGCGGTGATGACTATCAGCAGGATTATTTCGCTGCTGGGTTTTATCAGCACGGGCTTTATCAGTTTTTTGTTTTTTACTTCTGATCCTTTCCGACGGATTTTTCCGCTGACGCCTGCCGCGGGGGAAGATTTGACACCTGTGCTGCAAGATCCTGGGCTGATTTTTCATCCTCCCATGTTGTATTTGGGTTACGTGGGTTTTGCGATCGCGTTTGCATTTGCCATTTGCGCGCTGATCGAAGGCAAGCTCGATAAAAACTGGGCGCAGACTTTAAGACCCTGGGTCATCATGCCGTGGTCTTTTTTAAGTATGGGGATAGTGTTGGGAAGCTGGTGGGCTTATCGCGAACTGGGCTGGGGCGGCTGGTGGTTTTGGGACCCTGTGGAAAATGCATCGCTCCTGCCGTGGTTATCCGCTACCGCTTTGCTGCATGCCCTGATTGTGAGTGAGAAGCGCAATGCTTTTAAAGGCTGGACTTTGTTACTGGCCATTGTTACTTTTACGTTGAGTTTGCTGGGGACTTTTTTGGTGCGTTCGGGTGTACTGGTGTCAGTGCATACGTTTGCAAGTGATCCTACGCGCGGGGTATTTTTGCTGGCATATCTGGCACTCGTCATAGGCGGGGCTTTTGTGTGTTATGGCGTGCGTATCAAACATTTTTATCATCCGCCAGCGTTTGAATTATTTTCGCGGGAAACATTGTTATTGATTAACAGCGTCATATTGCTGACCGCCGTCGCAACCATTAGCCTCGGAACTCTTTATCCTATCGTACTGGATGCGCTTGATCTGGAAAAAATTTCCGTGGGCGCACCCTATTTCAATCTGGTGTTCCTGCCGGTTATTCTGCCTTTGCTACTTCTGATGGGCATAGCGCCGCATGTGAATTGGCACAATCAGTCTTTCAAAGCATTGTGGAAAAAACTGCGCGGGGTATTTTTGCTTTGTGTGTCTGGCGGAATTGCATTGCCGCTATTAGCCGGTTTTGAATTTAAATGGCTGGCGAGCTTAGGGCTGGCATTTGCTTTATGGATTATGCTCGCGACCGGACAATATGCGTATCAGTTGTGGCAGCAACGTAAAAGTGTGAGTTGGCAAAACGCTGCCATGATAGTCGCGCACCTGGGGATAGCCGTACTGGCATTAGGTATTACTTTAAATAAAGCTTACAGCGAAGAAAGACAGGTAAAAATCTCGCCCCATGAAACAGTGATTCTCGCAGGCTATCAATTTACCCTGGAAAAAATTGCGGAAACCCGCGGTCCCAATTTCAAAAGCGAAACCGCGACATTCAGAGTGCAGAAAAACCAGGGTACACCGCACTATTTGACAGCCCAGCAGCGTATTTATGACAGTCACGAACAATCCCTCAGCAAACCTGGCATTATCGCCAACGTATGGCGCGATCTTTATCTGGCGTTAGGCGCGCCGCTGGATAATGGCGCCTGGTCAGTGCGGATTTATTATAAACCTTTTGTGCGCTGGATCTGGAGCGGCGGCTTCATGCTGCTGATTGGCGGATTCTTATCGCTCATGAATTCACTTTCACTGCGGAGAAAAGCATGAAAATACGTTTTCTGCTGCCCTTGTTATTATTTATGGTTGTGATTGGCATTTTAGGACGCGGCTTGCGACTGCATCCTAATGTGATTCCTTCACCTTTGATTAATCATCCGGCTCCCGCTTTCGCGCTGCCTTCCATGCTGCATACTGGCGAAACCACCACGGATAAAAATTTTCTCGGTCATGTGACATTAGTCAATGTATGGGCTACCTGGTGTTACGCCTGCGCGCAAGAGCATCCATTTTTGCTGGAAATTTCCACCGCACCGCAGCGGGATTTTATGTTGTACGGTTTGAATTACAAAGATGATCCCGCCAAAGCGCGTGACTGGCTGAAGCAGCATGGGAACCCGTATCAGCAAATCGCCATTGATGAAACCGGCGACACCGCGATCAACTGGGGAGTTTACGGCTCGCCGGAAACATTTGTGCTCGACAAGAAAGGCATTATTCGTTACAAACAAACCGGCCCCATCACTCAAGAAGTCTGGGCACAAACTTTAAAACCGTTGATTGAAAAGCTAAGGAATGAAGCATGAAAAAATTTATTGTTATGTTATTTTTATGCTGCACTTTCCTGAATGCAGCGCATGCGGCAGAAGACATGTTCACTTTCCAAAATGCGCAAGACCAGCAACGGTTTGACACGCTGACTACTGAATTGCGCTGCCTCGTTTGCCAAAACCAGAACCTTGCTGAATCCAACGCGCCTTTGGCCATTGATTTACGTTTTCAGATTTATAAAAAAATCCTGCAAGGTGAAACGAATAAAAACATTGTTGATTATCTGGTGGCGCGTTATGGCAGTTTTATTTTATATAGCCCACCTTTCAATTTAACGACTTTTATTTTATGGCTGGGGCCTTTGCTAGTGTTGCTTTCTGGTTTAGGTTTTTTGCTTTTTTATCTGCGCGGCAACAAACAGAGAACACTTCATGTTGATGTTGCATAGTTTACAATTAATCATGTTAATCATGGCGGCACTGCTGTTACGCCGCAGCCGTCGCGCGATTATTTTTATCATGATATTTTCTATCGGCTGCTACTTTATGACGTTTGACCGCGGCGTACCATTATGGGTTAACTACGGTCAGGAGCACTACGCCCTGCAGGAAAAACTCGATGACCTGGGCGGCGTGACAGCCATCATCTCGCAAATCAAGGCACGGCTGGCCAAAAACCCCAATGACGCAACCGGCTGGCGCATCTTAGGAAAACTCTATCAAAGCCAGCAAAATGAACCCGCCCCCCAGGAAGCCTTGGCGAAAGCTCGTTCAATCACCCCCTCCCCTAATGATATTGATCGAACTTAAGTCAATTTAAGTTTACATTACAGTCTTTATAATGTACAATTCTAACCATTCTACTGATAAATAAGTCATAAAATTACCCGAGAAACTCTGATGACCAAGTATTTTGACCGGATAACTACAATCCTCAAAACCGCACCCAATACCCAGCCGGAAGTATTGTTTGTGAAGTTGTTGAATAGTTATCAGACTGATGCCAGGTCCGTCCTTTCTAATAGACATCATCAAATTTTTATCGACAGATTATTGCAATTAATTGCCCGCAATCACTATCATAAAAACCCATTTGAATTATGGAAAATCGTCGCCAATTTTCTCAATGGCAATTTACCCTTGCACTGTCTCGATATAAAAGGCGATTTCGTGCAGCTCCTTAATACTTTTCTGGAATATTATTCTCCGCTTAGATCATTGTTAGCAGCCGATATCAGAAAGTATTTAGATTCCTCACCTTACCAATTTTCTTTAAACAAAGAAATTTATAGTTTACGTCGCCAACTCTATACGCAGCCTGATGAAGCCGGAATAACAACGGCTACTTTTGTTAATTTCATGTTACTTTCCAGCAAGGAAACCCAGTCAACCATCATCAACGAATTACTTGCCCAGTGGTTAAATGAAGAATCCTTAAGCTTGCAAATCAGATTACAAATAGGCGTGGCGCTTGCAAAATTAAATTCTATTTTAACTGCGCCGCAAATAACAAATTTAATCTCAGTTCTGTTTTCGTATATGCACCCACCGATAGGTCCAATGTATCGATTGGAAATATCTACCATTCTTTCAGCTTTTGCACCCCACCTTACCCAGCATGCGCAATACTTATTGCTGGAAGTTTCGCGCGGGAACATCCCATATCAGAGATATCACATACAGATTCTAAAAAATCTTGCGCCTGCTATCCCACATCTTTCTCAAGAAGTTACGGGTTATTTAGTTAAAGACTTGTTAGATTGGGCAAGAGATTCTGAAACCATTTACTCTTCTATCGCTCTCGAACTCTTGTATGCCATTAGCTTCAAAAATCCGGCTCTCATCTACACCGTCATAAAAGAAACGTATCAGGATAATGGTCTTTATCAAGCGCGTGACTTTACTATTTTACGCAGCTTGATGCAGCCATTTCCCGACGGATTACGCATCAGCGCTATCATAAAACTGCTGCATATTCTGCGACAAGGTTCTTTTAGAGTAGTCTGGGAACTTCACTCGATTGAAGATAGAAACATACAAGCCTGTTTCGAGTTAATAATAAAACTTTATGAGTTACTTGCTAATCCTTCCAGACTCTTAATCGACCAGGCAATCATTGAGATGGCTACAACAAATGAAGCTACTTATCATTTTTTTCGCCTCCTGATTTTACTTTTTAAAGGTCGGAAAATTGACGGTTTATACGACCTCGCCATCTGTCTGACCCCCAGTAACGATTCTAACGCCCGCTATGCCTTAAATAAAATTTTGGAATTGATGCTGGACAACAAGCAGTACGAGCAACTGGCAAATTATTTAAGCGCGACATTCTCCAATCCATATTCAATATGTCAGCGACCAATATGGTTCATCTGCCAACTCTTTTCAAAGCTCAGCCCCGAATTAAAAATATTATTTGTGCAGGGAATTAAAGACTTATTTGTCACTCTTAGCGATGAAGACAAATTCTCCCTGCTGGAATCGTTAGGAAATCATAATAATACAGAGTTAAGAACCGCATTGCAAAACTCAAAAATGTTCGCTAACTTTTATCATAGTAGAATGTTACCTAAACTAAATAGTAAAACTCTCAGTATTCTTAAACCAGAAATCAGTGAAGCGCAGCAGGCTGTTATCGTACAACAATTATTACTAAAAATTACACCCGTCAGAGATGATGCTGAAAGAGAGGCGCATGACAAAAACTGCGATCTTTACACTTCCATCTGCCTTTTGGCAGAACATCTTAATTTTAATCAGCGCATAATAACATTAGCATCATTCAGTGTCCTTGCCATCATAAGCTCTGTAATTTTCAGTAATTATGCTCGTACTGCGTTTTCAGCCATTGTGCATTGCATTAATGTATCACCACTCGACAGCCAAAAGACCTTGATAATTACCATCATCCCGCTGTTGATAGTAACAAAAAAGCACTTTCTGAAAACGTTACTGCGTGGCTTATCTGCTGACATGCAGAAATTTTTAATCGAAAGGCTTGCCACCCCAACTGATAATAATGACCCGAAAAAAATAAATTATTCCCTGTTAACCGCGGCGCTGGAAATTTTGCCTGAAGATTCAGAAATCTATTGCTTCGCCGTTAATAAAATTCTTGATCATTATCACTCGCTGAAGAGTGCGAAAATAAATAAGTATCTCTTCTCAACAGCCGCAAAAACCATGCCACGTGATAAACGGGTGATTGATATTCTTTACTTGCTGGCGGAAAAACCCCTGACTGAAAGCTCTATCGCCGAATTTGTTTTAGCAAGCGATGAGAAGAAACTCACAGAAAAATACATTTACACCAATATCAGAAATTTATATTACCCCAATTTATATTCGCAATCTTGTTTAAACCTAATCACTTTGTCACCAAAGATGAATGCTGTTGCATTACGCGATCTTGCGCAAATGGTTAGTGAATTATTCGAGGAGCATTACCTGTTATCTAAAATAGGCACTCATGCACATGCTTTTTCGCAAACTCTTTTTATCGGTCACCCAGAAATGTTTTTAAAACATTTACTCAATCTGATTCCAGAAGCGAAATTAGCCCTTTTCAAAGACTTGATCGAACGCTTTCAATTTGATGACAGTGACAATTCATCAATTATTACTCATGCATTAAAAGGTCTCTATCCAACTTTCCGCTTGGACTTTAATGATTATACTGCAAGCTGTACGCTGGACTGGCTGTTAACAGCAGAGGATGCGGAGAAGTTTTTGCGGATAAGAAAAGTGGTGCACCATGGCTTACATAATGACTCGGTGGTAGAAACCGTAGCCAAGAACATGCAACCTCAGGCAAGAGAAACCGTCATCACACGTATCACAGAGCAAATAAATTCCGGCACCAAGACCATGAAAGCATTTGCCGAAAATTTACTTTTTGGAATTTTTTCCGTTGCGGATTTACCTCTGAAATATTTGATAATCACCAAAGTAACAGCCTTGACATTAAAAAACGATTTTCGACTGACGCCAACCTTGGAACATGCCCTTCACACCATGACCACGAAAATTTACACTATGAAAGAAGCGAAGGCCATACGCTTTTTAATTCACGATGCTTATACCACCAAACTGAAGAAACTAGAATACGGACAATATGATGATGGCAGAAAGGCCCTGCTGCACATGCTCTCAAATTTATATTATGAAGCCAGCGTCAGACCCTGGTTGCAGAAAAAATTGCAGATTCCTGAGTTAACCGATTACGTCATGCGTTTTCTGATTTAACCTGATTTAGCGTACACCCATAATCAGCAACAGTTCAGAAGGTTCACGCGCCAGATAATCTGGCGCAGTACTCAACAAGGTAGTTTCCGAGTTGAATCCCCAGCTAACGGCAATTGAGGAAATTCCACATTTTTTTGCCGCTTCGATATCACGGGTCTCATCGCCAATATAAAATGCATCGGTTTTTTTAATCTGGTACCTTTGCAGGATTCTTTTAAGAGTACGCTTCTTGCCGAAAAAACTGGTTTCAATGTGGATGAAATCAAACAAGTGACGCAGCTTGTGATGCGTCAGCCACGTCGTGACATTTTCCCGCGAATTCGATGTTAATATCCCTAAGGAAAATCCCGCGTCACACAGCAATCTCAATACTTCCGGTAAATTAGCATAGGAACTTAGCAGGCGGATATCATCATGCATGAATTTGCGGGCTTTACGTATGACCTTGGGTAATTTATACAAAGGTATTTTTAAAAACTTTATCAGCGCCCTGGAGTTCAGGTTACGTAACAGGGGAATTTCATCTTGCTTGATCTGGCGAAACTTGAATTCTTCAGCCAGCACATTAAATTTATCAATAACGTTAGAAAAACTATCGACTAATGTGCCATCAAAATCAAATATTAAGTGCATGTTATTCTTAGAGCCTCTGGCTTGAAATAGGAAGAGTTGCGCTTATTTTAACAGATCAGAACGGCATCTCCCAGCCTCGAAACTACTGAATTACAAGATAATGTCTTGCGAGGTAATCTCTATCTCATCATTTTCGCGTCGCGCCACCAGCATGGTGTATTCCGGCACCTCTATCCAGGTGGTAGTGTCTGCAGTTAGTGGTTCTGAGGCGATAATGATGCTTTTCTTTGCACCTTCGGGCTTCATCTGGTATTGCTTGTCATAATAGCCGTAGCTTTCTCCATAGGTATACCACAGCGAATGATAGGCAAAATGGGTGGAGGGTGCCGCATCAAATGGCTGCCAGCCAAAATCAAATACGAAGCGGGTCGCAGCGATGAATTCGCCATTGGTGATAAACAAGTTTACCGGCGAGGCGGTGCTGATATTGTGTTTGTGCCGTACTCTTTGCAGAATCTTGAAGGTGTTAAGAATGGCTTGCATGATGTTATTGGTTTCATATTTTTCTTGCGGGTTAAGCATTTTTAATTGGGAAATAAACACGGCGTAAATCCATTCACTGTCGGTGGTGCCATGAATATATTCCTGAAAGGGCGGCGTGATAAATTCCAGCAAATCAAATTTCATTTTTTCAAACTCAATCAGGGCACCATTGTGAGCGAGCGCTACACCAGTACCACGGAACATAAATGGATGCACATTCTGAGCCGATACGACCTGATTCTCACTGTAAGAAACACCGCGTATGTGCGCCAAAAAACAAAAAGGATTAATTTTATTGGCGATATTCCACAAATTATCATCGTAAAACGGCAGGTTAATGGTTTTGTAAATATGCGGCAGTTCCATATTAATTGAATTATTATCCCAGGCAATCAAGCCAAAGCCCGCCAGATTCAACAAATGGTGCATGTATTTGGGATGATACGTTTGCTTGATGAATGAATTATCCGGCTGATATAACAGCTCTTCCACAACCAAAGGCGCTCCCAGATAAGACAGCATTCTACACATAAAACCTCACCTATTATAAAGTTCGCTGTTTAACCGAATGTCCAGTTTACTCGCGGCCTGTTCGAGGGCGGCGAAGGACTGGCAAATACGGTCATAAAGAAAATACCAGATTTCAATATGATTATTTTTCAAATCTTCCAGACTGCTTTCGGAAATTTTTAATAAAATACTTCTTTCGCAAGTAAAATACTCGAACAGGGATGGTGTACCGTCCACATAAGCCATGCTGCAAAATAAATTCATGGGAGGTAGCACGGATAATTTTGCGTGTTTGTTTACCTGCCGCAAACTTGACTGCACCGCACCACGCAAAATAATATAACAAACATTAATTTTCTCGCCTTCTTTGATGAGTGGGCAATGGTTTACGGCTTCCAGCACGGTGGCATGCTTCATTAAAATTTCAAACTGTTCTTTACTGAGATTATTAAAAAAATAATCTGACTGTAACACTTCATGTGGTATATCCGCAGCTTCCAGTGTAGTTTCGGACGGCCAATTTAAGGATTGAAATACTTCACCGAACAAAGACTTCGAACTCATCTGCGCGTGCGCCATAAACGCGGTAATTTTTTTGGAAATATTTTTCAGGCGCAGGCAAACATCTTCGGTAATGGCTTTGCTGATTTTAAATTTGGCGGCCGGAAAAAACAGTGTCAGCATGTCGAAGTAAGCGCTGGAGATAAACAGACATTCAAGCTGCGTTTTTGCAGCGACGGAAACCGTGCTGGGAGTTTGCAACATCAGGCTGATTTCACCAATAAAATTACCCTGGTCCAGCACTAACAAATTAATACTGCCTGCACCCAGCACTTTGGCAGTCACCAATGCTTCACCGGCGATAATCATGTAAGTGCCGGTGCTTTGCTTGCCCTGCTCCAATAAAATTTTTCCCGCCGCAAAAGTAACTGTCCTGCTATACGTAATCAGAAGATCCAGATCATTCAAGTCCAGATATTTACACAAATGCGATTGTAATAACGCCTGTTTTAATTCACTCATGATAACACCGAATTATTCGCCCAAATATTACATTGCTCGCCAACCATGGCGGCTAAGGAACCTTCACGATGATAAATACTTCTTAACAAGGCTGCGTCATTGGTATTTTGCTGGATTTCATTTTCCAGCACTGCGAGATAATTGGTATTATTAAGATCTTCCGCATAGGGAGCAATCAGCTTAAATGTATTGAGCATGTCATCTTTTAATGATAGTCGTAATAAGCTTTCCGCATCGAAGAAATCTCCTTCGAAACCAAAGCGGCAAGCCTGAAAACGATTGAAGCTATACAGATAATATAAATCACGGCACAGAATATCAGGCTTGTTATCCAGGAGATAATGCACCAGCGACTGCATATAGGCGGCGATCAAAATAGCTTTTTGCATGGTGAGCGGTGTATCGCACACTCTGACTTCCACGGTGCCAAATTCTGGTTTGGGCCGAACGTCCCAATAAAAATCTTTCATGGTATCTATCACACCCATGCGACGCATTTTATAAAAATAATCGGAAAACGCCGCCCAGTCTTCCAGATACGGCACTACACCGCTTTGCGGAAAAGCATTGAAGATGGTCAGGCGCGAAGATTGAAACCCGCTGTCCGCACCCTGATAAAAAGGAGATGAGGCAGCAAGTGCGATAAAATGCGGTACGTAGCGGCCTAGTGCATGGGTAATGTAGAGTGCGTCTTCGGCGGAGGGGCAGCCGATATGCACATGCTGGCCGAATACCGTGGTCTGTTTGGAAAGAAAGCGGTAAATCTTCGAAAGTTTTTTATAACGTTCGCTGGGAAAAATTTTTTGCGCCGACCACTTCTGAAAAGCATGCGTGCCGCCACCGGCGATATGCACATGATGTTTCACCCCCAGGCCCAATAAAAAAAACCGTAACTCTTCAAACTCTGCAACCAGTCCGGAAACAGAATTGTGAATGGAAGAATTGATTTCTATCATGCTCTGGGTAACTTCGGGTTTGATTGTTTCTTTGAAAGTACTCTGGGTGATGTCATGCATTAATTCTTTGGCGCGGCTGACCAGGTCGTAGGTTTTGGGATTCACCAGCTGGAATTCCAATTCCACGCCTATTGATAATGCTTCAGAGGGCTTAAAAGGTAGTTTTCTCATACATTATTATAACTTTTTTAGCCCAGACACGCTGGTCATTTTATAGGCTGTCAGCGCGTATGTCGGATACAAAATTCACTAAGTTCCCGCAAGAATTTGGCGGCGGCCTGATTTGCGGCATAAACACCGCCTAAGGGTGTATTTTGCGTCGCGGGTTCAACAATTTTAAATTCGCGCGCTGCCACGACTGTGTTAGTGGCAGTCAACACCAGTTGTGCGCGCACCGTCAGATGATAGGCGCTGCGCACATGCAGGAAATCTTGATGGAAGTCGACGATTTCTGTCGTCAGGCTATAAGATGCACTGCCAACACCCAGGTTTGCAGTGACATTAGAAAAATGCTGGGTATTTTGTAAAGTCTGCACCATCAGGGTCTGCAGCATCTGTGCTGGTGTTGCCGCCCAATTGTTTTTGGCGAAATAACCAATCTGGTAAGGCTGCGCCATGTATGCCATGTCGGTGGAATTATAAATCGGGTTGGTTTGCGGCAGGTTCACTAGCAAAGAAGTTTTATGCGCGCGATGCACGCGTACGTGCGGTACGGTGTTAACTACGTATGTGGAAGTCGATAAAGACTGTACCGGCGAAAACACCGAACAGGACGCCAATGCCAGGCCCAAGGCCAGAACACCTGCGCCGCAAAATAATTTTTTTATCAAGCCAGCCATGAATTATTCTCCTGGGCCTAAAGCACGCGGGGTTTTGCCACGAATGATGACGGCGGGATTTTGTTTTATCTCTGCCGAAGCTGCCGACAAATTGTTGGTGATAGTGCCAAAGTTCGCAACCGCCTCATTGGCTGCCGGTAATGTCTGGGTACTCATTTGCTGCATAGCGCTTTCACCGGATTGCACCAGTGGTAAAAATTGCTGGCTGGCGGCGGCGGTATTTTGCAGGATAGCGTTAAAGTGCGCCTTGTTGCTGGTAAGCATGCTGGTGAAATCGCGGATATTCAGCAAAATTTCCTTGATGGAACGCATATTCTCCTGATCCAGCAGCGTGCGTATGGAATTACTCACCTGGTGCAGGCTGTCATTCAATTTCGTGATCGCGGTATCCAGTCTTAAAAAGAAAGAAGGTGTAGAAGGAATCACGGGATATTCCTGGCCTTGCAGACGCACCAGCGGCTGGGTATCAACCCCTTTATCACGCAAGGAGATAAAAGCGATACCAGTCAAGCCTTTTTGATTGAGGGTGGCTGTGGTGCCTTGTGTAATAGGAATATTTTTCTGGATGTTCAGCAAGACTTCTACCAGTTGCGGGTTCTTGGTATTGAGTGTAATGCTTTTCACTGTACCGGATGACACACCGTTAAATTCCACCGGTGAATCGATATTCAAGCCGCTGACTGATTCAGTCATATAAACTTTATAGACGTTATATTGTTCTACCGTCAACCCTGAGGACAACCAGATGATAGCTAATATGATAAAAGCTGTCAGCGTGATGACAAATATCCCAACAATGGTGTAATTGACATTTGTTTCCATCGTTATTCATTCATCCTTTTTGCAATACGCCCGCGCGGCCCCTGGAAAAACTTTTTAATGAGGGGGTTTTCGTTCTGGGACAATTTCTCAACTGTATCGACACACAATACCTTGCCTTCACCCAAAAAAGCAACGCGATTACATACATGCCACAAGCTGTCAATATCATGTGTGACCATGACTATGGTCAATCCCATGGTGGCCTGCAGGTTAGCAATCAACTCATCAAACGCCCCGGCACTCTCAGGATCAAGGCCAGATGTAGGCTCATCCAGAAATAATAATTCCGGATCCATGACCATGGCGCGCGCCAGGGCCGCACGTTTTTGCATACCGCCGCTTAACTCGGCCGGGTACTTGGTCGCAGCGCTGGCTGGCAAACCGGCTAACAGGATTTTCAGCAAGGCCAGATCATTAATTGTATTATCATCAAGGTGGGTATGCTCGTGCAAGGGGAAAGCTACGTTTTCCAGCACCGTCAGCGAACTGAACAAAGCGCTTTGCTGAAACAGCACACCCCATTGTTTTTGCACTTCCAGCAATTGCAGGTGGGTGGCCGTCGTTAATTCTTCCCCAAATACCTTGATGGAGCCGCTATTGCATTTTTGCAGCATGAGGATTTCGCGCAGCAGTGTTGTTTTACCCGAGCCGCTACCGCCGACAATCGCGAGTATTTCGCCGCGTATGACCGTTAAGTTCATGCCATCATGCACCCAGACGCCGCCAAGATTGGTTCTGACATCTTTGACTACTATGATGTTGTCCGTATTGTCAGGTGTCGTCATAGATTCATCTTACTGAGCAGCACAGAGAACATGGCATCAGCAACGATAATAAAGAAAATTGCCAGCACCACACTACGGGTGGTTTGCGTACCCACGCTGTCAGCGCTGCCACCCACGCGCATACCTTCAAAACAACCTATGCTGCCTATCAGCATAGCAAATATCGGTGCTTTGCCTAAACCTATCAATAACGTTTTTAACGGGATGACGTGGGCGAAACGCGCGATAAAATCAGATGGCATCACCCCCAGCATGTTATGCGCCATCACCATGCCGCCCAACACACCAAAAATATCGGCCCACATGGACAACAAGGGCAGTGCGATGAAAAGTCCTAACAGGCGTGGTATCAAGAGTAATTCCGCAGGTGTGACACCCATAGTATTGAGCGCGTCAATTTCCTCATTGATCTTCATGGTACCCAGTTGCGCAGTAAAAGCCGAACCCGTCCTGCCGGCCACCATGATAGCTGTGAGCAAAGGACCAAATTCCCGCAAGACTGACAAGCCCAGCAAGTCTACGATAAATAAATTTGCGCCATAACTTTTTAACTGGTTACCCATCTGAAAGGAGATCACCACACCTATCATGAAGGACAGCAAGGCGATAATAGGCAAGGCGCGAAAGCCCGTGGTGTCTATGATGTTGACCACCGCTGCGAAACGAAAACTGCCTGGATGACGGATGAGACGCAATGTTTCCATCGTCAGCATGCCGGTAAAGGAAAGAAAATCGTTGAATTCTTCCAGCTGGTCCATGGTGAATTTACCGATGCGTTGCACCATGCCGGGACGTTTGGGGATGGGCACTGGTGTTTGCGCGGCTTTTTCTTCTTCTATCAGGGCGAGCAGCTTTAAGTGCTGTTCGGAAAAATCCTTTAATTTAAAGCTGAAATTGCTGTCGCTGCCGCTCTTCAGCCATTTGCTTAACAGCCACGCGCCTGCGCTATCCATCTTGCTGATAGCTGCACCATTCACAGTAATTTCGCCGCGAGGCTTGGGAATTAATGCCAGTTCTTTCTCTAAAACAGGGATATTTACGATAATCCATTCATCAAGACACACTAAGACTTTAGCGGCTGCATCGTATCTCACGAACTCTTTGTAGGATTTTTTCATGTCTTGATTCTACTTCCTGAAGTCTCGCAATATATTTTCGCTTGAAACATTTTACATTGTAAACTACATGTTGCATCAAATACATTTTTTAATCATAGCATGAATCTTTGTGTTATTACCGTCATTTAATTACGCATACATCCATTTCTATCATGACATTCACCCATTAAATTTTTCGTTATGAATTCAACACTTGGCAAAAGCTAACTTCGCAGTTATTATTCAACTTGGGAATCGTCTAGTTATGTCAGGAAGACATGAATGCATC